>Ga0209536_100010933_pt1 | contig 13334 bp, 11 predicted proteins | sample DeeMarSeWOR28_12_FD_187461 | JGI IMG/M metagenome (GOLD analysis project Ga0209536, IMG submission 187461) | Marine sediment microbial communities from White Oak River estuary, North Carolina - WOR-2-8_12 (SPAdes) (version 2) | ecosystem: Environmental > Aquatic > Marine > Intertidal zone >...
TGAGCAAATTCTTTTTAATTGTTTTGCCTATCAGTTCGACTTCCTCTTCCCTGCTTAATGCTTCAATCAAAGTAATTTTATTTTGAAAGCCATTCTCCTTTTTATCAAAAGTTTTTAATGAAAGATTTTCACGAACAAATTTTAAAAATTTATTCTGCTCCGTAAGTGTAGTATCTTTTATTTCCTTAAAACCTTTTTCAACCAATCGATTGTGGCAATTATTCAAATGTGCAAACACAGGTGGATTGTATTTATAATAATCCAGCAGTACGATGGATTCTGCTTCGCTGGCTTCTGAGATTGAATCGATAATTTCTATTTCGGGAGCGGTAAACTCATCAAAACCATTTATCAGTATGTACTTAATTCCCGGATATAGAAAAGAAAAAGAATCGGAAAAAATGTCTTTTGATTTGTTGAGCAGCTTTGAATAAATGTCTCCCGTTTCACAAAAAATATTTTTGTTCAATGAATTCTGATATTCTTCAAATACATCTGCTATATCTAATGCTTTAAGTTTCTCGCTCCCAGACAAATTTTCTGACTCGATTTTTAATCTTTCAGGAGTTATTCCTTGTCGTTTGTATTCTGAGATGACATTTTTTAATCTTTCAAGTGTACCAAATGGAATCTGCTCTTTGTACTGAGAAAAATATTTCAGCTTAACTTTTTTGAAAGAATGATTCAAAAGAAGAACGGAAGCTTCTTCGCTGATGAGGTTTACTTTTCCATCAATATCATCGAGAAGTTTTTCAGCAAGTAATCCTAAAGTTTTTATTTTTAATCCGGAAACTGTTTTCCGGGGACTCAGTGTTATTAGTTCACGAGTAAGATATCTTATTTTTCTTTTAGTCGGAACAACAAAAAGAATTTCACTAATTTCACCAGATTTTAACTTTTCATTCACAAGAAAGTCAATATCAATGCTTTCAATATTTTGTTTTGTAAGTATCAATTTCTTTAATTGAGCTTAATTAATGTGTTGATTCATGACATCGAAAAATATCATATTTAGGGCTCAGGAAAACCGGTTATCTTCGATATTAGCTTCCGATGTATTTTTAAGTAATCCGGTTAAAATTCTGTTGATTATAAAAAAAGGATTATTATTTTAGTTAAATAAAATTAAAGATAATATGCGCCGCTTAATATTTATAATATTGTTAATATTTCCAATTTTGTCAGCCTCTGCTCAAGATATTGGAGAACTTGAACCCCCAAAACCTCCAATGGTATTCCCTCCGAATGCCTGGGGATTTGATTTATTGATAGGCGAAAGTGGATTTGGATTCGGTGGATTTTTCAGAAAAGAGATGAACACAAAGTTTACATTATTTGCTGATGTCTCAATTTCGGAAGCAAAAGATGAAAGAGAAATTGAGTATGTCGATTATTTCGGACAAACTTTCACAATAGGTAAAGTAAACCGCGTTTTCCAGATACCCATTACTTTCGGGGCTCAGGTCAGACTTTTTGAAAACCAGTTAACAGATAATCTGCGTCCGTATATTAACCTCGGTATAGGTCCCACAATAACATTAACCACACCTTACGATCAGGAATTCTTTAAAGCATTTGCATATGCAAAACCACATTACGCAGTTGGCGGTTATGTAGGATTTGGTGCAAACTTCGGTATTGATACAAAGAACCTGATTGGAATAAATATGCGTTACTATTATACGCAGTTCCTGAATGAGGGTGTTGAAATCCTAAACAGAAGGTACAAAGATTATCTTAGCGGATTTTATATTACTCTTAACTTTGGATTTATGTATTAGTCAACTCATCTGGATATTTTTAATCAAGCTTTCATCCGTTAATTCTTCCACTTTATCGTACAACCAATTGTAAAAGTCTCAGGCACAGAAATCTCTTTTCCTGTAAGCAACTCATCCAACGAATTTTTTAAATAATGATTTTGCACTTTATTTGGTTCCTGCCAGTTATCGTCAATCTTCCCATGGAAAGCTAATTTTCTTTCTTTATCGAAGAGAAATATCTCCGGAGTGTGTGTTGCATCATATGCTCTTGCAACCGACTGATCTTCATCTCTCAAGTAAAGAAAATTGAATTTCTGTTCTGCGGCTCTTTTTTTCATATTTTCAAAACTGTCATCAGGATAATTTTTATCTTCATTTGAATTTATTGCAACCACAGTTACACCTTTGTCTTTATATTCATCCTGAATCTGTTTTATTCTACCTTCATAAGCCTGAACGTAGGGACAATGATTGCAGCTGAAAATAATGATCAATGCTTTTTTATCGGCTAATGAATTTAATGAATATCTTTTCCCATCTATATTGGGCAGGTCAAATCCCGGAGCGTTTGAACCAATCTTTAAAGTGTTCTTAGCCATGTTTAATTTCCTTTCATATTTAGTAAATCACACATCATATATTTAAATTAAAATGGAATGAAAAAATATACTTTACTTTTTATCATTTTATTATCAGGATTTATAATGGCACAGGAAAAACAGCTTGCCTGGGATCTTTATTATTCATACGAAAACTATAAAGAAAAATCGCTCACAAACAGGAGATTTAAATACTCTGACATATTTCCTTTAATTGAACAGTTAGAAAATAAAAATATTTTTAAGTTAGATAAAGTCGGTAAATCGATTGAAGGAAGAGATCTTTTTTTGATTTCAGTCGGAAGCGGTAAAACAAAAGTTTTCCTGTGGTCACAAATGCACGGAGATGAACCAACTGCAACTGGTGCATTGTTCGACATTTTCAATTTGTTTGAAGATGATAATGCATTTGCAGAACTTAAAAAGTTTTTGTTCTCTAATTTGAGTATTTATTTTTTGCCGATGGTAAACCCGGATGGAGCTGAAGTTTTTCAACGCAGAAATATTGTCGAAATTGATTTGAACAGGGATGTAGTCAGACTGCAAACTCCGGAAGCAAAAATTTTAAAAAATGTTTTTGATAGTTTGAAAGCTGATTTTGGATTTAACCTCCATGATCAGGGAAGAGATTATTCAGTTGGAACATCAATGTATCCTGCTGCTATATCGTTTCTTGCCCCGTCGCCTGATTATGAAAAAACTATTACGGAACCAAGAGAAAAAGCAATGAAGCTTATTGGTCATACAACAGAAATAATGAATGAATTTATTCCGGGTCATATTGCCAAATACATTGATGAATATGAACCAAGAGCTTTTGGAGATAATTTTACGAAATTGGGCACGGGTGTTGTTTTGATTGAAAGCGGTGGATGGAGAGGTGATAGAGAAAAACAATTCCTTAGAAAAATAAATTATATAACGATTCTTTCAGCTCTAAACAGCATTGCGAGTGGAAGTTATAAGGCAACTGATATTAGTAAATACGAATCAATTCCGAACAACGAAAAATTTATGATGGATTTCATTTTACGAAACCTGAAAATAATAAGAGAGGACAAAGAATATGTTATCGATATTGGCGTAAACTTTGAGGAAGAGAACATTGACAATGCAAGAGACCTTTATCTCAAAGCATCAATTGAGGACTTAGGTGATCTTTCAGTTTATTCAGGTTATGAAGAAATCGATTTATCAGGCTACACAATTGAACCGGGAAAAACCAAACCGGATAGTTTTCATTCTATTGAAGAACTCGAAAAAATAAATCCTTCCAGTCTTTACACAGAAGGATTCACAAATGTCATTCTGAGCAATGGTGATTTTAAAGGAGAACACACTTATTTACAATTCAATATTCTTCTTGACGCAAGTAATAAAATTGAAAACACAATCAAACCCGATAATCCAGCTAACTTTATTATAAAAAAAGAAGGATCAGTCAAATATGTTGTAGTAAATGGATTTCTAATCAATCTTGAAAAGTTAGATGATTGGTACGGGAACTCAATTATCTACGGAAAGTGATTAATTCCTGAATGATCAAACCATCCAAACTTGAAAAATTCAAACCAAGTCAGAAAGAACTGGAAAAACTCGGCAATGAATTTTTCTCGGAAGCATTGCCACTTTTAAATGCGATTTATAGTGCTTCGCTCTTAATTTTCATGGATGATAAAGCTGCGGCTAAAATTATAAAACAAATTTATTTTGAAGCGATAGAATATTGCCATGTAACAAAAAATGAAGCTGACTGGCAAAGCTGGATCTTCAGAATCTGGATGAGGGACATATATGATTATTTTGCACAAAGGGAGAAGGATATCAAAACTAACTTTGAGTTTATTGATTATGCTAAACTAGAAACAAATGATGGATGGTCAGTTGATGACTTAAATCAGTTAAAAAAATTTCTTAAAAAACTTCCTGCGGTACTTCGAATTCCACTGGTTATGAAAGAAGTTTTATTATTCAATTATGAAAAAATAGGAGAGTTGATTGATGTTCCTATTGGTGTGATCGCGACCAGACTATACAGAGCGCGAAAATTACTCTTTCTCTTATCAAGAAATGATTTTGATTTAACCAAAGAAAAATTAATTTGGAAACAGAAGGAACCAACAAAAAAAATCTTTAATCTGCGGAAGAGTTCACTTTACGTAGATGATGAACTGAATCCTGAGGAAAAAGCTGCAGTAAAAGAAAACTCAAAAAACAATCATGAATTTGAGTCCGAGATTATTCTTCAAAAGTCAGTAAAAAATATTCTTCAGACTAAAATACCCTCCGCAGAATCCGCTGGTTCATTAAAATCAAAAATTGAAAGAAAAGCGAAGAAAAAGTTCCTAATTGCCTAAAGATATACTAGTATAAGCAAGGTTGAGTTTCTCATCGTTTCGAATTAATATATTCATTTTGATAGCTAAATAAGGTTTTAATAGGTCATTAGATTTGCAACTAGCATTAAATTTGACTCTGGGAGAGGTTACCCTTAAATTTGTAGCCTGAAATAAAAAAGAGTTTGTTATGGCAAGGATAAAAAATATCGAAGCGTACTGCAATTCATGCGGCATAGTTACGAAAATGGAGATTACAAGCAGCGTAACCGGTGAGGAATCGGAATTTAAAAAATGGGCTAAATGTAAATCTTGTAAACAAGTGATGATTGTTGACATAAGTGACATAATAAAAAATGCTAACGCTACACTTGAAGGAATCGAAAACGAAGATTGTAAAAAATATTCACCATCTAACACATTTGAAGTTGGTGAGACGATTTACCACGAAAATTGGGATGACTTTGGAAGAGTTCTTTCAAAAGAAACTCTTTCAAATGGTAAAAGTTCAATTTCGGTTGAATTTCAAAAATCAGGGATTAAAAAACTTATTGAATCATTAAATAATCCAGCCGGTGGCGGGATAAACCAAGAAGCGAGGTGATTTAGTTTGGTTGGCATATCAGTCGGTGAAAATGAATCCATTGATAAAGCTTTAAGACGTTTCAAGAAGAAATATGAAAGGTCCGGAGTGCTTAAAGAGTATAAGAAACGTACTTTCTTTGTAAAGCCGTCAGTGAAAAAACGAATGGAAAAAATTAAAGCAACACGTCGCTTCCAGCGATCCGATGATTATTAATTTGTAGAACCCCTCTTTGAGGGGTTTTTTATTTTAGATGTAAAACAGGTTCTATTACCTTCGGTTCTTTTTCTTTCGAATAATATCTCTTCAAATGTTTGATTACTGCATCATAAGCTTCATCAACTGTATCACACATTGAAAACACACTCAAATCAGCTTTGCTTATCATCCCCATTTCAACAAGCGCATCAAAGTTTATTATTTTATTCCAATATTTTTTATCATAAATAATTACAGCAAGTTTTTTTCTGACTTTTGCTGTTTGAACAAGAGTCAGTATTTCAAATAGCTCATCCATCGTACCGAATCCGCCCGGAAAAACAATTAATGCCTTGGATAAATATGCGAACCAGAATTTCCTCATAAAAAAATAGTGAAATTCAAAACTCAGATCCGGAGTTACGTAGTTATTAACAAACTGTTCAAAAGGAATGCTGATATTCAAACCGATTGAATAACCACCGGCTTTTTTTGCACCTTTATTAGCCGCTTCCATTATGCCTGGTCCACCACCGGTACAAATAATAAATCTATTTGCATTTGTTTCAAGGTTTAAAGACCACTCAGTTAATCTCTTTGATAATTCAACAGCGTCCTCATAATATTTTGACATATCCAGGTATTGTTGAGCTTCACGGAGTTTTTTAGCAAAATTATCTGTCTGATTTGGATTAGAACTTTTTACCGCATTGAAATCTTTCAGTGCATCTCTTTTGGATTTAAGTCTTGCTGAACCAAAAAAGACAATGGTATCCATTATTTTGAATTTCTTAAACTTACTCTTTGGCTGAAGGTATTCGGCTAATAATCGAATTGATCTTCCATCTGATGAGTTGAGAAAATTCGAATCCTGGTAAGCTTTAATCTTATTCTTCATTTTTGTTTTTCTATTTTCGTTTTAATTATTTGTTGATTGTTAAATTGCAGAGTGATTTATTTGTAAGCAATAATTATTTCTCTTTTTAACAAGAGAAATATAAACATATTGAAAGTTAATTCATTTTAATTTACTTAATTCGATTATGATTTTTGCATGAAGTTTTATTTCTCTATTGTATTATTAATTTGTTTAACATTAATAACCTTAGCTCAGGTTCCAAATCAGTTATCACACGAAATTGGTGATCTGCTTGCCGAGGTGCCTGCCGGAACAAGAATGGCAGTACTGATTTATAATCCGCTGACAGAGGATACTATAATTTGTATAAATCATACGCAAACAATGATTCCAGCTTCCAACACCAAATTATTTACTTCGGCGACTGCTTTAGAATTAATGGGAGGAGATTATTTAATAGCTACAAAAATACTTGCTGATGAAGAGCCAAAGGATGGAACTATTAATGGAAATATTTATATAAAGGGATTCGGAAATCCAACGTTTACTTCCGATGAGCTTAACGATTTAGTGAATCAACTTTTTGAATCCGGTATCAGAAAAATAACTGGAAAAGTCATCGGTGATGATACTTATTTTGATAATGTATATTCTCGGGATGATTGGATAAACGATGAAAGAGCAAATGTTAATCTTCCTCCGATTTCTGCACTCGTAATAGATAGAAACAGAACGGTAGTTACAAAAAAAAGAAGAGGCAAATACAGAAATTATTTTGTCAACGTTGATAATCCACCTTTGTTCGCTGCAAAAATGCTGAAGAAAAAATTGAGCGAATCCGGAGTCGAAATTGGAGAGGGAGTTATTTCTTCAAAAACACCAGAAAGCACAGTAACACTTGCTGAATCTGTTATTGAATTAAGAGAACTAATTGAACTTATCAATAAGAATAGCGATAATTTTTATGCTGAATGTCTATTCAAAAATCTTGGAGCTGTTTACAGTGATGAACAAGGTAATTCATTCTTTTCAACTCAGGCAATTCTAAGTTACATCGAAGATGCCGGAATATATTCTACCGGGACTAAAATAGTTGATGGATCCGGAATATCAAGATTTGATCAGGTTACTGCAGGGGCCCTGGTCGGTTTACTTGAAAAAATGTATTTCAACATTAATAAGTATGAAGATTTCTATAACTCACTAAGTATTGCCGGAGTTGATGGTACTTTGCAAAAACGAATGATAGGTACTGCTGCTGAAAATAATTTCAGAGGAAAGACAGGAACGTTGAATGGTGTTTCATCAATATCCGGCTATGTCGCTACAGCTGACGACGATGATATTATTGTTTGCATGATGTTTGAATTTACTAAAGGCGGTGCAAATAAATATAAAAGTATACAGGACAGAATTATTGAAAAGATAGCCAAGTGGAAAAATGAAAACCCCGATGTTGATTCATCAGGGCTTCAATAAAAACTATTTTCAATTTTTTATGGTTGTACCGGCAGTTGCTCAGGTAGGGACGGAGTTTGCGGAATATTTTGCCTCCCTGATTCCTGGATTACACTTCTCTGTTCTGGCGTTACTTTTCCCGGAAGGAAAAATAAATTAGCAACGATAGCGAGCCCGGCAACAATTCCTCCTAACCACCATGTTGCTCTGCTTAAAAAGTCAGCGGTTCTTCTTGTTCCAAACATCGAACCCATATTACTTGCACCACCAAAAGTTCCTGCCAAACCGCCTCCTTTGCTTGCCTGCATTAGTATCACAATTATTAGCAGCACTGCTGCAATAGATGCTATCAAAACTAAAATTGTATACATTAAATAACTCCTTTATTCATAAAATATTTTTTTGTAGCGGGGGAGGGATTCGAACCCCCGACACGTGGATTATGATTCCACTGCTCTAACCGACTGAGCTACCCCGCCATAATATTCATTAAAATCGGGAGGCAAATATAGCCACAAACCCTATTATTTTCAAAAAATAGTAGTGTTTAGTCTAATGATGCTTCGGCAGCAAAATAGCCTATAAATTATTCCTTTTCCAGATTTTTCCATAACTCATCCAGCAACTCAGATAGCCCTTGACCTGTAATCGCAGAGAAAATAAAAGTTTTGTTGCTAATCCCTTTAAATTTTGTTTTTAGTGCTCCTTTTACCTTTTCTGAATCAACCAGATCTACTTTTGATAACGCTACAAGCATTTTTTTCTGAATGAATTTAGGACTATAACTCTTCAATTCTTTAAGAAGAATTTCGAAGTCCTTAACTAAATATTCCGAGGTTATCTCGATTAGAAACAAAATTATTCTAGTTCTTTCAATGTGCCTTAAGAATTTATGCCCAAGCCCTTTTCCTTCCGATGCGCCTTCAATAATTCCAGGTATATCCGCAACTGTAAAACTATGAAAGTCCTTATATCTTACTATACCTAAGTTTGGTTCAAGAGTTGTAAATGGATAATCAGCAATTTTTGGTTTTGCTGCAGATATTTTTGAAATGAGCGTTGACTTACCTGCATTCGGAAAACCAACAAGTCCAACATCAGCAATTAATTTTAACTCGAGAATGATTTTTTTTGTTTCTCCAGGTTTTCCGTTCTCAGCGAATCTTGGAGTCTGATTAGTTGGAGTTGCAAATTTACTGTTGCCTTTACCACCTTTCCCGCCCTTTGCCAGAATAACTTCTTGATTTTTTTTATCGAGATCGAAGATAGCTTTTTCAGATTCAAAATCTTTCACAACAGTACCAACAGGAACTTCTACAATTACATCATTCCCATTCTTTCCATCTTTTAACGAACTACCGCCAATATTTCCATCACCTGCTTTATATTTTTTTTTGTATCGGAAATCTAACAAGGTATGAAGATTAACATTTGTCTTTATTATTACGCTGCCACCGTTTCCACCATCCCCACCGGAGGGCCCTCCTTTAGGAACATATTTTTCGCGCCGGAAAGTAACAGCACCATTTCCGCCATTTCCAGATTGCACTTCAATGAGTGCGTAGTCAACGAACATTATACTTGCCGGAAGTAATTAGATACTGCGTTGGTAAAGGTTATTGCTTCTTTAGAATAGGGACTGATTTTGTATGATGTGAATACAGCTTTTAATATGTCAGAAGCTTCTTTGTAAGAGTGACAATCCATTATTCTTTCAACCGTATTAGTAAAATCTTCTTCATCATTTGCGAAAATGTACGAGATGATTTTTTTAACTTCTTTTCTTTTTAGATAACTGAATAAATCTTTCTTTCGGAGTACCCTTGTTTTTTCTGGAGGCTTTTCTTCAATTTTATTTTGAGGCACTAATGACTCTTTTTCTTCAACTGGCTCATTTTCTTCTACTTTAACGACTACATTAACTTTTTCAACTTTTTTGATCCCGGTATCTACTTTGTTTTCAACTATCGAAGATTTAGAATCTACAGATGTTTGTGTAGCCTTATCGGTAAAAATCGCTTCGTCGATGCTTTTAAGATATTCATCCAGACCATCGGTGATGTCAGTTTCAACAGATTTTTCTTCCCCCGCCGTCTCATCAAAATGTTCTACTTCATCTGGTACATCTGCAGTGAATCTTTCTTTATCTGGAATTTTAAATTCTTCCTCATCAAGTCCTTCAAAAATATTCAGCAGATCGTCTTCCAGCGAATGAATTTTTTCCTCGGTGCTTGCTGGTCCGCTTACAGAATAGTGTGCCTCATTCAACTTTGCTTCCTCATCATTTGCTTGTTCATCAGTTTCTGGAATATTTTCATCGTAGAAATCTTTAATCATTTCATTTACAATTTCTTTTTCAAACCCTGTATTTTTCAGTTCCGTATCAATTTCTTCAGCTTGGTTATCCAGGTCATTTTCTAAAGACTCTATTCGATCAACGACAGCTTCGTCATATGCTGATTCGTTTTCCATTGGTTCTTCATCGATTGAATCAACAACTCCTTCCAAATCTTCAGTTGAACTAATTACGTCCTGAGAAACATCTTCCATTTTATTTTCAAACGATTCGAGTGCAGTCTCTTCAGGTGCTGCAGATTTATCAAGCTCTGTATTTGTTTCATCGATATCGGAAACTAAATCGGAGTCCGATGTGGTTACAACTCCAAGAGCAGTTTTTACTCCTTCGCTATCTAAATCTTCAAAAATTTCTTCACCTCTGGTTTCTGAATCTGATGCTATAGCGATCTCCTCATTATCAACCTTTTCAGAAGCTTCTTCATTATAAAGAGATAAAAGTGCTTCTTCTTCTTCGGGGCTTAGAAAAGTTTCAACCTCAGATTTAATGAATTCATCTTCAACAATCTCCTCTGGTTGTTCAGCATCCAGGGCTTCAATCATTTGTTCAGTTTTTGTATCGTCTTCCGGCCCTGTTTCTTTCTCAAACTTTCTTATGATATCAGGAGAGAATAAAATTCTTTCGATCTCAACTTTGCTATATCTTCTTTTAACCTCGTTCGGGATAGTTTTCCTAAGTTTTAAAATTAATTCAACAAGGTTTTTTTCTTTACAGAATATTTCAACGGCATTCAACGGTATCACATTTTTATCCACGCCACCTATATTGAAAAAATCTCCTATGGAAGTAAAGGAATTGGAGATTACTTCGTGTTGGTTGGAATTTATGAGTTCGTTATCAATCTTATTAAGAAGAATATCAAATTCAGTTGAAGATATCTGAACAAGATTTCTTTTTGAAAAGTATCCGCTTAAAACTTTCTTAAAGTATTCATAATAAAATAAATAATTAAGAAGCATTCGTAATTCTTCGACGGAGATCAATGGCTGATCATTAAATATTAATTTTATTAGTGACCATCTTGGTCGAACAAGATAATTAATATTGAAAGAAACAGCCTGGAAGATTAGTTTTTTAGAATCTTCCAGTGAAATCTTTTTATGCTTTTTAATTTCTGATGATATTTTTTGGAAATGATCTGAAATTTCTTTACCGGCATAATCGAAATAGGATTGTTGCAGTAATTTTCTTCGATCGGAATAAATCATATAGTCAAGCTCAGCAGATATGTACTGCACAATAGCAGGATGAACGCCAGCGGAAGTTATTTTGTCCAGGGTAAAGTTTGAACCGAGACTCTTTACCTGGTTAAAGCAAAAATCCCCAATGAATTTAATTTCTTTCTCAAACATCAATATTCTCTCTTAATTTCAAGTCTCAAATTAAGAAACCTAATTACTATTGACAAATTTTTAGTCAGTTTACGCCCAAAATTCAGGCCTATAAAAAATCCCACATTATGCGGGATTTTTTAGGAATTAACAAGCTTCCCGGTTATTTTATACTTCCACTTCTTTAGATTTTACTTTAGCCATAACAAATTCTCTATTCATTCTTGCGATATTCGTAACTGAAATTCCTTTTGGACATTCAGCTTCGCAAGCATAGGTATTAGTACAGCTTCCAAATCCAAGTTCATCCATTACTTTCACCATTCGTTCAACTCTTTGATATCTTTCCGGCTGACCCTGTGGAAGGAGTGCATATTGTGAAACTTTTGCTGAGACAAACAACATTGCAGATGCATTTTTGCAAGCTGCAACACAAGCCCCGCAGCCAATACAAGCTGCTGCATCCATAGCTAAACTAGCAATATCTTTAGGAATTGGAATAGCGTTCGCATCCGGAACTCCGCCGGTGTTTACAGAAACGTAACCGCCTGCCTGAAGAATTTTATCAAACCCTGAGCGATCGACCATCAAATCTTTGATTATTGAAAATGCCTTTGCACGGAATGGCTCCACCCAGATGGTTTCGCCGTCTTTGAAATTACGCATATGAAGCTGGCAGGTTGCAATTTTCTGTAATGGACCATGAGGTCTGCCATTAATTACGAGTCCGCAAGTTCCACAGATTCCTTCCCGGCAATCACTTTCAAAATGAACTGCTTCTTCGCCTTTTAACTCGAGAGTATTATTTAACTCATCAAGCATTTCGAGAAATGAAGCATCGGGAGACACCTGCACATCGTAATCAACAAAACTTCCTGCTGATCTGGAATTTTTCTGACGCCAGATTTTTAATTTCAAATTTATTTTTTTTGCTTCCATTATTTGTAACTCCTTATCGCCGGTTTTACATATTCAAATTCAAGTGGTTCTTTATGAAGATTCCATTTACTTTCGCCTGCAAATTCCCATGCCGAAACGTATGAATAATTTTCATCATCACGTTTTGCTTCACCATCTTCAAACTGATATTCCACTCTAAAGTGTCCGCCACACGATTCGTTTCTACTCAATGCATCCTGCGCCATCAATTCTCCAAGTTCGAAATAATCAACCAGTCTTCCTGCTCGTTCAAGAGTTTGATTGACATCATCTCCACTTCCGGGAATTGTTACGTGTTTCCAGAAATCCTCTTTCAATTCCCTTATTTCTGAAATGGCTTCTTTTAATCCTTTTTCATCTCTTGCCATCCCAACTTTGTTCCACATAATTCTACCAAGCTTCTTATGCAAATCATCAACTGTATGTTTGCCTTTTACAGATAATAATTTATTCGTGAGATCTTTAACTATGTTTACAACTTTGTCAAATTCAGGATGATCAGTTTTAACTAAAACAGGTTTATCAGATGCAAGATAATTACCCATCGTATATGGGATAACAAAATAACCATCAGCTAATCCCTGCATAAGTGCGGAAGCTCCGAGACGGTTGGCACCGTGATCTGAAAAATTTGCTTCACCAAGAACAAACAATCCCGGAATTGTACTCATCAAATTATAATCAACCCAGAGCCCCCCCATTGTGTAATGTGGTGCAGGGTAAATCATCATCGGGACATTATAAGGATTTTCGCCCGTTATTGTTTCATAAATTTCAAACAGATTTCCATAACGTTCTTCAATGACATGTTTGCCAAGCCGGCCAATAGCATCTTTAAAATCAAGGTAAACGGCTTCTCCGCCTTTGATACCTCTTCCTTCATCACAAACTTCCTTTGCTGCTCTGGAAGAA
>Ga0209536_100010934_pt1 | contig 13334 bp, 11 predicted proteins | sample DeeMarSeWOR28_12_FD_187461 | JGI IMG/M metagenome (GOLD analysis project Ga0209536, IMG submission 187461) | Marine sediment microbial communities from White Oak River estuary, North Carolina - WOR-2-8_12 (SPAdes) (version 2) | ecosystem: Environmental > Aquatic > Marine > Intertidal zone >...
GTTTCATGTCACACCTCATCTGAGTCAACGATTTGTCCCCATAGCAAAAACCAAGACAACCGGTCACGGGGGTAAACAAATTGAACCACAGAGGGCACACTGCCCGGTCGAAACCAAACTTTTACCAAGAATAATAATGAATTTGAAGGATTTTGTCGGTTAGGGTCTTATTGTAGCGAAGTCTATCACAGCAGGCCTAAGCATTCCAGCCTGTATTGGTCTGTATTTATGGTCCAGATAAGCCTGGTGTTCAAATCGTCTTTGTCGTATGCTGCCACAAATCGCATGACCGTTGGAGGACCACCATATTTGCTTGCCCGATGTGATCAAAATGACAATATTCGCCCGTGAGAAGTCAGCAGTCCCACATTATACAACCTTGCTGCTCATTTGCTGTGGGGTGGCCTTCGGCGGCTATTTGGGTTCGCACATGCGCCTTCCTGTGGTGCCGCTTTTCGCCCGATCTCTGGGCGCCGATACTATAGAGGTAGGCATAATCAATTCTGCATTCTTGTTTACGGCAGGGATGTTGTCTTTGCCGTTGGGTATACTCTCGGATCGGTTGGGGCGCAAACGGCTGGCTTGCCTTGGACTGCTCATGTTAGCGGCCACATCTTACCTGCTCTATTTCAGCAAGACACCCGGGCAAATGGTGTGGATCTATCTGTTCTTCGGAATAGGTTTGGCCGCGTTCGGCCCGACCATGATGTCATTGGTTGCTGATATCTCTCCTGCAACCCATCTCGGACGGTCGTACGGATGGTACACCACCGCCCTCTACACTTCCATGAGCTTGGGTCCCGCATTGGGGGGTTTAGTGGCCAAGGAATTTGGCTTTCTTCAGGTTTTCCTGATCTCTGGCACACTCATCTTCTTTATTTTTTGGATGGTCCTTTTGTTGTTGCCCCGCGCCCGATTTATGCTAGACAGCAGACCCAAGAAGGGAAAAGGGTCTGCCGCTGCAAGAGAGTTTTTCCAGAATCGACCTCTTTTAGGCTGCTGGCTAGTTACCCTGGGAGGTTGTTTTGGACTTGGAATGTTCGTAACCTTTCTTCCGCTCCATGCCCAGGACCAGGGTCTCCATGTGGGGCAAATTGGACTTGTGTTTGCAGTTCAAGGGTTCTGCAATGCGCTTTCTCGTATTCCTTTCGGCCAACTCAGTGACAGGGTCGCCCGGCGTGGCAACCTCGTGGTGATCGGACTACTCGGATTTGTCGCCTCTATGATCGGTTTTTCGGTGTCTGGAAGTCTGGGTGATTTCATGCTGTTCGCCGCTGCTCTGGGAGTAAGCATGGGTCTGGCTTTTACATCCGTCGGCGCGCTCATTGCAGAGGTAGTGCCCCAAGAATCCCGTGGACTGGCCATGGGTGGCTACAATACCTGTATCTATTTTGGGATGATGCTCAGCTCGGCTCTAATGGGGCCGGTCATCGGGGTTATTGGTTTTGCAGGCGGGTTTATGATAACGGCTCTGGTAAATTTCGTTTTCATGGGTTTTTTCTATCTGTTGATCAAAGGCTTTCCCCCTCTCCAGAGTCGAGCCATCAGTGAAAATGGCGAGTCAGGCCTAACCCTATAACATAACAAATATAAAATGAAACGGGAGGTTACTCATGAAAAAGTCGCTAGGAGCCAAAACCATCGTTTATCCAACTCCGGTCTTCATTGTGGGCACCTATGACAAAGAAGGGAGGCCGAACGTGATGTGCGCTGCCTGGGCAGGAATTTGCTGCTCGCGCCCCCCATGTATGGCAGTCTCCCTTCGGGAGGCGACCTATACCTATGGGAATGTGGTGGCCCAAGAGGCATTTACCATCAGCCTTCCTTCCGAAGACTATGTCAGAGAAGCCGATTATTTCGGCATGGTCTCAGGGAGAGATGAAGACAAATTCAAGTCAACCGGCCTCACGCCAGTTAAGAGTGATCTAGTAAATGCACCCTATGTGGAAGAATTTCCTTTCATTATCGAGTGCAAGCTACTTCACACTTTCAAGCTCGGTCTGCACACTCAATTCGTCGGTGAGATCTTGGACGTCAAGGTAGACGAGGCCGTGCTTGGAGAAGATGGTCTTCCCGAGCTGAAAAAGCTCAAGCCCATCCTCTTTGCGCCTGAAAACAGAGCCTACCATGGAATAGGAGGGTATCTTGGGAAAGCCTTTTCAGTGGGAAGAGAAGTTAAGCTGGCATGAGACTTGCGGTGATTTCATATATTTGCGGTAAGCTAGAGGGTCAGAGGCAACCATGGTTTGATACCTCGGTTGAGCCAAAATCTGGCGGGATAGCTGTCAAGGGGCGGGGATCAGGGATCCGTAGGCTGGATGGACGAAGTCTTTGACAATATCCAAAAGGTTAGGTCCCAAGATGGTTTGCTGCCCCTGATTGTTGGGCTCTGACCCCTCCTGGATCGAGCATTGGCTCAAGTAAGGCGACATGGATAAGTCCGGTTCACTTCTATCCTCCGTCCAGGCCCACCACAAAAGCTTGGAGACTATGTTTTTTCGTGAACCGTTTGGCCAGCGCTGCGGCTTCATCGCGACTCGAAAGCTCTCCCACCTGCACTCGATACCAGCGACCTTTGCCGGTCAAATCCACTTGTCTGATGATCGCTCTAGGTTTCGAGCCTTTGAAGCGGTCTGCAAATTTCTTGGCGCTTTCCAAGTCTCTGAACGAGGCCAATTGAACAGTGAACCGGCCTGCTGATGACCTCTGTGGTTTCTGGCTGGGTACTTCTGGCTGCGAGGATACCGCAGGTGACGGGGAGATCGTTGTCCTTGTTTCTTCCTGGGGTGGAGGACTTCCTGTAGCTTGCTTTTGGAGTTGCGCCTTCTTCTTTTTTGCTAATTTGTCATAGAATTCGAGGTCGTTGAGTGGGATCTGTTTTTTTGTCTTCTGGGTTGCAGAAGCCTCTTCTCCCTGATGCGTCTTCCCGGAGCCGGGCCAGACCCCCTGGGCGATCATCCTGTTCTTGATTTCAGCAAAATTTATACTGGCCGGGGTTATACCCTTGCCCACAAACAGACCGAGCAGAAACATCCATAGCAAGGCCAGAAGCAGAGCGAAACCCCAGCCCGCCAGTGCCAGTCTACTTGTTTCTAACCGAATCGGCTTTTTGCTGCGCTTGCGTTTCTTGGCTGCGCTCATGGTATCGTGATAACAGTGAAATACATTGAGCTAGAATGAACTCAAGTGGTTGAAGTTACGGAGAAGACGGCTATATTCGTTGAAAGCAATCTTTGTTGGCTCGGCCTTGCTCCTACATCTGCTCTGGCGCTGAGACCCCAAGCAGTTCCAAACCATTGCGTATCACAATGCGGATTGCTTGAACCAGGTAAAACCGTGCTTGCGCCAGGTTGAGGTCATCCTGGATTATTCGGTGATGCTTGTAATAGCTGTGGAAGGCCGAGGCTAACTGAGTCAAATAGTAGGGAATCCGATGGGTTTCTAGAAAACGGGCACTGTTTTCCACCACCTCCGGATAGAGACTAAGCTGTTTGATCAAGGCAATTTCTTCGGCCAAGATCAGCTTGTTTAAGTCTAAATTGGTCGGATCTTCCAAATCGAGCTGGCGTTCCTGCGCTAACCGTTTGATGCTGCTGATCCGTGCATGGGCGTACTGGACATAGTAAACTGGATTGTCGGCGCTTTTGTCTTTGGCCAACTCGAGATCAAAGTCCAGGGGGCTGTCAGAGCGGTGGGTTAGAAAAATAAAACGCGCGGCGTCGCGCCCCACCTCATTGATGACGTCCCTAAGGGTCACGAATTCACCGGCACGGGTGGACATGGCAATTTGTTTTCCTTTGCGCAGCAGATTCACCAGCTGAACCAGCAACAACTTGAGAGCTTCGCGTTCCTGCCCAAAGGCCATAACTCCGGCATACATCCGGTCCATATAGCCGTGATGGTCTGCACCCCAAAGGTTGATAACCAGCTGGAAGCCGCGGAGATACTTGTCGTGGTGGTAAGCCAAGTCGGAGGCAAAATAGGTGGTCATTCCGTTGGCCCGCACCACTACTCGATCTTTTTCATCCCCAAGCGCGGTGGAGCGAAACCAGGCCGCCCCATCTTTTTCATAAATATGTCCGGCGGTTCTCAGGGTCTCGATCACCCGATCAACCGCCCCACTCTCATACAGGCTCTTCTCGCTAAACCACCGATCGAAGTGGACACCAAACTCCTCGAGATCGGTCCGTATACCTTCGAGTATCCGCTGCGCGGCATAATCGCCAAAAACAGGCAACGCCTTTTTTTCACTGGCATCAAGGTAGGAGTCCGCATAGACTTCGTGCAGTTCTTGGGCCAAGACACGGATGTAATCACCCTGGTAGCATGTTTCAGGAAATTCAACCTGGCGGCCCGAGAGTTGCTGGTATCGCAAGAACACAGAGCGGGCCAAGGTTTCCACCTGGGTTCCGGCATCATTGATGTAATATTCCCGTTCCACCCTGTGGCCGGTCGCTTCGAGTATGCTGGCCAAAGCGTCACCTGTGACCGCACCGCGGCCATGTCCCACATGCAGTGGGCCGGTAGGGTTGGCACTGACGAACTCTACCTGCACATACCGATCCTGTCCAAGATTTGAGCGACCATAGCTTCGATCCAGTCGCTGTATCTCGCCCAAGACCTGCAACCAGGCCGAAGGACTGATCACCAGATTGATGAAGCCGGGTCCAGCAACCTCCACATTGGAGAAAAGCCCGTCACCATCCGCTAATTGTTCAACAAATGAGCCAGCGATATCTTTCGGTGAGCACCGGTTAGGTTTTGCAAGGTTCAAGGCGACATTGGTGGCGAAATCCCCATGGGCCTCGATTCTGGGTAGCTCCAACTGGACCTCAAAGTCGGGAGGAATTTGAAAAAGGCCACGCTCGCCACATCGCTGCAGAGTTCTATTCAGAATTTCGAGGACTTTGGTTTTGACCATTCGGTGTTTCCGGAGGTTCTATTCCTGACTCGACAGCGGCATGCGACGGTCGACTTTTACTTGTATATCATTCCACGGAACCGTTTAGAAAATGTTTCTTTCGGTTTCCGCCAAAACTGCAGAAGATCTCGTAATTAATGGTGCCGATCTTGGCGGCAATCTCATCAGCCGTGATCTCTTGATCTCCTTGTCTCCCAAGGAGGACCACCTCGTCATCTTCCTGAATGCCTGGCACTTTGGTGACGTCCACCGTGATGAGACACATTGAAACACGTCCAACCACCGGTGCCCGACAATTTCGCACCAGAACTTCACCCTTGTTGGATAGTAGCCGGTCATAGCCATCATCATATCCCACCGGCAAGGTGGCGATGCGGCTGGGTCTAGAGGTGATGTAGGTGCAGCCGTAACCGATGGGAGAACCGGAGTCCACCTCTTTAAGTTGAAGTACGCGTGTTTTCAGGGTCATCACCGGCCTGAGGGATATGGGGCGGCGCAGTTCCTGAGACGGCGGAGCGCCATAGAGCATTAAACCCGGTCGAACCAGTTGGAGATACGAATCGGGGAGGTCAATTACCCCTGCCGAGTTGGCAATGTGGGCGTAGCGGAAAGCCAAGCCCATGGTTTTCGCCTGAGCCAGTACCTGGCGAAACCTCTCAAGTTGAAGGCGACTAAAAGATTTGTCGTGTTCATCGGCAGAGGCAAAGTGGGAAAGTAAACCCTCCACCCGTATCCCTTCGAGTGGTTTGATGGACTTGAAGAACTTCTCAGCTTCAGTGTAAGGCACTCCTAGACGGCCCATGCCAGAGTCTATCTTCAAGTGAACCGGCACTTGAATACCTGCAGCAAGAGCTGCAGAAGAGATCATATGGGCAATGTCGCTGCGGTAAAGGACCGGCGTGAGGCCGTGCTGGATAACGGTGGAGAACTCATCTTCTTCAACGCCTAATAGGAGAAGTATGGGGGCTCTTATCCCCTGTTCACGAAGTGGCACAGCCTCCCGACAAGTGCTGACGCCAAACCACTCAACACCCTGATTCTCGAGCTCCCGGGCCACTGCCACCATGCCGTGACCGTAGGCGTCAGATTTGACCACAGCTAGTATGGACCTTGACCGACCTACCAGGCTTCTCACCTGAGCTAGGTTGTGGCGCAAGGCCGCCAGATCGATTTCGATAGTGCTGCCAACCATGGTTCACCTCACCCTCCTCTTTGGGTGCGCCCAAACCTAGCCTATTTGTCTCACATAATCAAGGGTCACTTCTTTAAAAGCTGCAATCAAGCACTTCCTTGACATTGAGCCAAGGCACGACTTACAATCCAACTCTTCAGTGTTAGCCTTCGCAGAAACCCTCTCTATTTTGAAAGTCGAAACAAGTTGTCCGGGCGCGGTGAGAGGTCGATTGCTAACCGAATCCCCTCAGGGGAAAGTTTGGAGTCTATATTGTATTTCGTCCCAGAAAATCTGGTTCTCTCGGCCTCCGGCTCGGAGAGCGAGGTCAGAACTCAATGGTTTTGCCGGCCGACGGGGTTAGGGCATTATGCATAAGGCGTCGTCATGTTATATGGTTTTGCCGTCGCCTTGGAACCAGATCAAAGCCGGATCCTCGCTTTAGGCTGGGTCCGGATTCTTTACTTTCTCTAATAGTGGCGTGCATATCGTAGCACTCAACGGAATATGTCATGAAGTTTTTCCTCAGTGTTGTGGGAATGGTTATGATCGTGGAAGGGTTGCCGTACTTTGCCTTTCCTGGACCAATCAAGAAGTGGCTGGTTCGAGTTAGCGAAATGCCGGCAGCACACTTGCGAACTTTCGGTTTCATGGCCATGTGTGTAGGCATGGTTCTGGTCTATTTAGGCCAGAGAAGTAACCTTTTCTGACGGGTGCTTCCAATTTAGTTCGCTTCGCTCACCATTGGAATGCTGGAATACTGGAACCTTGGGAACTTGCTTCAGGCATAGAGGAGCCTGCGACCCGGCGGGTAGGTTGCTCCCACATATTTAGCCAAAGCAGTTGACTTAAGCCCGCAACTATGCTTAGCTTGCGTCGCTTATGATCTGGCATCAGGGAAAAAGTAATTCATGTACTCGTTGGAACATTATCAATATCAACTGCCCGTCGAACTCATTGCGCAAGTACCCGCCGAGAGGCGTGATCGGTCTCGGCTGCTGGTCCTCAACCGTGCCGAAGGCAACACCGTGCACAGGAAAGTCGACGGACTGGTAGACTACCTGGAAGCTGGCGATGTGGTGGTGTTGAACGACACCAAGGTGGTGCCTAGCCGGCTGCTGGGACAGAAGGAGTCGGGCGGCAAGGTGGAGCTGCTGCTGCTGCATCCGACCACAGAGCAAGGACCGTATCGCTGCTTGATCCAATCCAGCAGGACGGTAAAGCCAGGTGCAATTCTCCACTTTGCAGAAGGAATCCGGGCGAGGGTCTGTGAGCCAGTGGATCGGGGCCGGACACGAGTGGAATTTCTCCATGACCGGCCTGTGCTCGAGGTTCTTGATCGTGTAGGTTATGTTCCTCTGCCGCCATACATCCGCAGAAACGGTGGATCAGCTGAGGTTGATGACGCCCGGGCCTATCAGACCGTTTACGCGCAGAAGCCAGGGGCAGTGGCCGCACCCACGGCGGGATTGCATTTCACTGAAACCCTTCTGGAGAGATTGAGACAACAGGGCGTAACTGTTACCAGTCTGACCCTGCACGTGGGCTTTGGCACCTTTGAACCGGTTCGAGAGGCAGACATCCGCAACCACCGAATCCACGAAGAGTATTTCGAAATCCCGACCAAAACGGCGCAGACTGTTAATCGTGCCAAAGAGAAGGCCCGGCGAGTGGTGGCAGTCGGCACCACCACGGTACGTGCCTTGGAGTTTGCAGCTTGTCGCGGGAAAGTCCAGCCCGGGAGTGGCTGGTGCCACCTAGTGATTTATCCGGGCTACCATTTTCAGGTGGTCGACCGACTGCTTACCAATTTTCATTTGCCGGGCTCGAGTTTGCTCATGCTGGTTTCTGCGTTTGCCGGCCGCAAGCTGCTGCTGCAAGCCTATTCTGAGGCGATCCGGATGCGCTACCGGTTTTATAGTTACGGCGATGCCATGTACATCGAGTAATATCTACCGTGGAGTTTTACCGCTGGAAGCAAGACACAGATGGCCCCCGCCTGGGAGAGATACGGACACCTCATGGTGCTGTACCCACTCCGGTCTTCATGCCGGTGGGTACAAGGGGCACGGTAAAGGGGCTAACCCCTGAAGATTTGAAATCTCTTGGCGCCGGGATGGTGCTGGCCAATACCTATCACCTCTGGTTGCGGCCAGGCGCAGACCTCATCAAGGCAGTGGGAGGCTTACACCGGTTCATGCACTGGGATGGGCCTCTCCTGACTGACAGCGGCGGCTATCAGATTTTCAGCTTGGCGCCAACTCGTGAAATCCGCGAGGAAGGGGTCGACTTCCAATCTCATCTGGACGGGTCCCGTCATTTTCTCACTCCGGAAGGGGTGATGCACATACAGGAAGCTCTTGGAGCCGACATTATTATGTGTCTTGATGAATGCACGCCCTATCCGGCCAGTCGGGAATACGTGCAAGGTTCCATGGAGCGGACCCTGAGTTGGGCTCAGCGCTGTCAGAAGGCCAAGACCCGGAAGGAGCAGGCGCTCTTTGCCATTGTCCAGGGAGGGATGTTTGCGGATCTCCGTCGCGTTTGTGTCGAGAGGTTGGTGGAGATGGATTTTGCCGGCTACGCCCTTGGGGGTCTCAGCGTTGGGGAACCCAAGGAGGCCATGATGGAGGTGGCGGCGGAGTCCCTGCCGCTGTTACCCGAGGAGAAGCCTCGCTATGTAATGGGTGTGGGCACTCCCGAAGATCTCGTGGAGCTGGCGGGAATGGGAGCGGACATGTTCGATTGCGTCCTTCCCACCCGTAATGCTCGCAACGGCATGCTCTTCACCAGTAGCGGGAAGATTGCCATAAAGAACAGTCAGCATCGGGAGGAGGATATACCCCTCGATGAGCACTGCATCTGTTACACGTGTAAACACTATTCCCGAGCTTATTTGCGCCACTTATTCATGGCCAAAGAGATTTTGGCTTATCGACTCAATACCATTCACAACTTGTGGTACTTTCTGGAGCTGATGCGGCAGCTGCGACGGGCGATATCGGCCGGTACGTATGAGCAGTTCAGAGTACGATTTTATCAACAGCGACGAGTGCACAGCGGGAGCTGAATGCTGCGATTGGAAACGGTTTGATCCCTAGAGCGGTATTTCCATCAATCGAGGTGTTTCCCCACGAGCACGAGGAGGCTTTTCATGAATTGGATAGGCGTGGCGCATGCCATGGGTGTTGGAGGGGGCGCCGGCGGTGGCCAGGGTGGCGGCTTCGCCGCGTTGGTGCCACTGCTACTGATGTTTGCCATCTTCTACTTCCTGCTGATTCGACCCCAGCAAAAAAAGCAGAAGAAGCACCGCGAACTGCTCACCAGCCTGAAAAAGGGTGACATGGTGGTTACTGTCGGCGGACTGCATGGCAGAATAACTGGCCTCACTGAAACGGTGATAACCTTGGAGATCGCCGAGAAGGTCCGGGTGAAAGTGGGACGAAGTTTCATCTCAGGCACGGCATCCAGAGAGCCGGAAGTCAAGAAGTAAGGGTGCTCACTCCGTTGGCAGTCCAGCACGCAGCGGTGAGCGTTTCTGCGGAGAAGTGCGGATTGACCGGCTGAAAAAAGGAGAAAGCAAGGGTGAAGGATCTGAAATGGCGAGCGGCTATAGTACTGGTAGTCTTGGTGGCGGCTTTCGTATATCTGCTGCCGACCTTGAATAAAGAACTGCCCGCGTGGTGGGCCAAGTTCTTTCCCGAGGACAAAATCCATCTCGGCCTCGACCTCCAGGGTGGCATGCATTTGATTCTCGAGGTGGAAAACGCCAAAGCCGTGGAAAATACGGCGGAGCGTCTCGCCCAGGAGATCAAAGACGAACTGGTTAGCGGACACATCCGATTCCGGCTGGTGGAACGGCAGGAAGGCGACAAGGTGAGGTTGCTTTTGCCCCGGGATCAAGACTGGCAGCCGGTGGCCGAGCTGCTCAAGGACAAGTTTCCATTGCTGGAAGTAGCTGATCGGAATTTCGTTGAAGATCAACTCCAGGTTGTCCTTGAGATTGAGGAAAGCCAGGTTCGCCATATCAAGAAACTTGCTGTGGACCAGGGTCTGGAGACGATCCGCAACCGTATTGACCAGTTTGGCGTAAGCGAGCCGGACATCAGAACCCAGGGTGAAAACCGCATATTGATTCAACTGCCGGGCATCAAGGATCCACAGCGGGCAATAGAACTCATCGGCAAGACAGCGCTGCTGGAATTCAAGCTGGTGGACGAGCAACGCAGTGTGGAAGAAGCTCTCAAAGGAAGAGTGCCGGCTGGCAGTAAAGTCTATTATGGCCGGCGAGTAGACCCGGTCACAGGTCAAGTGAGTCGCACTTCTTACCTGCTGAAGGACCGCACTTTGCTCACCGGCGAATATCTGACCAATGCCGAGGTGCGCATTGACACTCAGTACAATCGCCCCTACGTAGCGATAAGCTTCGACGATCGAGGCGGCAAGCTGTTTGAGCGAATCACCGGGGAGCACGTTAAAGAACGGCTGGCCATCGTCCTGGACGATAACGTTTATTCGGCCCCAGTGATACAAGACCGCATCAGCGGAGGAAATGCAGTGATCGAAGGGCAGTTCACCATGGAGGAAGCCAAAGACCTGGCTGTGGTGCTGCGGGCCGGCTCATTGCCGGCGCCGGTGAAGATACTGGAGGAGCGTACCGTGGGGCCATCCCTGGGAAGAGATTCTATCCGCAAGGGGCTCATCTCCATGGCGGTGGGCGGTTTGGTGGTGGTGGCTTTCATGGTTGTCTACTACGGTGGCTCCGGCGTCATCGCTGATCTAGCTCTGATTGTAAATATTGTATTGATCATGGCGGGCCTGGCTGCGTTTCGTGCCACCCTCACCCTGCCGGGCATTGCCGGCATTATTCTCACCATCGGCATGGCGGTGGATGCCAATGTCTTGATTTTCGAACGGATACGGGAGGAATTGCGGCTGGGTAAAACACCGCGGGCAGCCTTGGACAGCGGCTTCAGCAAGGCAACCCTTACCATTCTGGACGCAAATGTCACCACGCTTATTGCTGCCATAGTCTTATTCCAGTTCGGGACTGGTCCGGTACGGGGCTTTGCCGTCACCCTCAGTCTCGGAATCATCGCCAGTATGTTCACTGCCATCTTTGGAAGCAGGCTGTTGTTCGATTATCTGCTGCAGAAACGGAGAATGAAGAAGCTAAGCATCTGAGGGCGTTAGCCCTCCAAATCCGAAATCCCCATATCTAAATTGGTACTGCGGACTCCCCACCCTGCGGGCGGGTCCCCAGTTTCGAAGCAATTTCCAATGTTCGAAATTTAACAGAGCAAAATATTATGCTGCGACTCAAGCAATATCGTTTTGAACATTGAAGGATTTGTACTTTGAATTTGGTTAGAATTTCGTGCTTCGGATTTCAAGAGGTTGATATTTGGGGTTGACGGATCAGGTTCACAATTGGCGGAATACAAGCGGAATACAAGATGACCACAGAGAGGAAACATGCAGTTTATCAAGCCTGACATCAATATTGACTTCGTTGGACGTCGTAAGTTTGCTTTTGGTTTGTCGCTGGTGTTGATCCTCATTGGTCTTGCTGCTCTTGTCTGGCGAGGATCAAGTCTATATGGCATTGACTTTGCCGGAGGCACCATTATCCAAGTGAGGTTCAACAGCCCAACCCGTGCAGATAAAATTAGGAAGGGACTCAAGCCCATCGGTCTGGACCGCAGTGCGATCCAACGTTTTGGCGGGGAAGGGGAAAGCGTGTTTCTCATCCGTACCGATGCATCCAGCTCCGAGCTGGGCAACATCAGTAAGGAGGTAAGAGAGAGCCTGGAAAAGGACTACGGGGAAGGTACGGTCATTGTAGAACGGGTGGAGATGGTTGGCCCCAAGGTGGGCGAAGACCTCCGCCAAAAAGCGCTTTTGGCCATCTATTATGCCCTGCTCTTCATTGCCATCTATATCTCCGGGAGGTTTGAAGTCAAGTGGATGCCCGCACTGATCATGGCGGGGGCCTTAATTCTGGGAGTGTATGTGCTTCGAGCTGCTGGCATGAGCATCCCCATGCTCATTCTGGCGGCCTTGGCAATCACAATGGCGTGCTGTTGGTTCTTGAAACTCAAGTATGCTCTCGGAGCGGTAATCGCGCTCATCCACGATGTGATGATCACCGTCGGCGCCTTCGCTATTGCCAACAAAGAATTCAACCTCACCGTGGTGGCAGCCCTGCTCACTATTATCGGCTATTCCCTTAATGACACCATTATCGTCTTCGATCGCATTCGGGAAAATTTACGAACGGGCAAACGGCGCGATTTTTCCGAAGTGGTCAACTCCAGCATCAACCAGACCCTCAGCCGCACCATCCTCACCTCAGGAACTACCATCGCGGTGGTCACCGCGCTCTTCATCCTGGGGGGCGGGGTGATTCACGACTTTGCCTTTGCCCTAATAGTGGGTGTGGTGGTGGGTACCTATTCTTCTATTTTTGTGGCGAGTCCGGTGTTGATCGCCTGGGAAGCTAGATTTGCGAGGGCGCGAACTGGAGTGACGACGAGGAGGCGAAAGACCGCATAGCGCCAACCGCATGGCGTAAGGCTTGTGAATACTTGGCCCCGACCCCCAATAGAGCATGGGCGCAATTCGGGTATGAGCTAAAAGGTGGAAAAGCTGACCGTTTGACCGCTGTCAAAAGCCACAAAACCACACGGGTATAATGACTGATGGTTACTCGGCGCCAGACCACCGATAAACTGCCAGAACGACTAAACACCAGCTATATCAATATTATACAGTAGCAAATCTCATTCGACTGCCAGGCAGGTACGTTTCTTGCTAGCTCGTCAAGGTTGACACGTCGAAAAAATGCGTGTATTGGTCGTGGGTTAGAAGGCAGGACGACAGAAGGGAAGCTGCCAAAGAATTGGCTCCATCTAAAAACAGGAGATGTCAGCTGTGAAAAGAACAATTCTTGTTTGGTTGATGGCGGGCGCGCTGCTCTTAGCTTTCGCGCAAATCTCCCGCGTGGAAGCTCAAGAGAGAAAACTTTCCGGCGAGGCTGCTACAGAAACCTATATTCATGTCGTGGTAAAGGGTGATACGCTTTGGGACATCTGCGACTCGCTCTACGGCAATCCATGGGTTTGGCCCAAGGTTTGGCAACTGAATCCCCACATCACCAATCCTCACTGGATCTATCCGGGCACTCAGTTGCGAGTTTACTACAAGTTGCCAAAATCTATGGCAGGCCTACCTGGCATAGCG
>Ga0209536_100010935_pt1 | contig 13332 bp, 11 predicted proteins | sample DeeMarSeWOR28_12_FD_187461 | JGI IMG/M metagenome (GOLD analysis project Ga0209536, IMG submission 187461) | Marine sediment microbial communities from White Oak River estuary, North Carolina - WOR-2-8_12 (SPAdes) (version 2) | ecosystem: Environmental > Aquatic > Marine > Intertidal zone >...
CATGTGCGGAAAATGTGAAGTTGTTTGCCCGATGGAAATCGGCATCGCCGATGTCGTGCGCCGCATCCGGTCATTACGGAACCGACAAAGCGTGCCGGGAATTTTACAACAAGGCGTTACCGCCGCTATGGAGACCGGTAACAACCTGAGATTGCCCAAAGAAGATTTCATTTTCATTCTGGAAGATGTGGCCCAAGAAATAGCAGAAGAGCCGGGCTTTGAAGGCTTCCAGGTGGCGATTGATAAAAAGGGCGCCAATATTTTAACCACCATCCACAATAAGCTGGTCAACACCCACACCGAAGATCTAAAGCACTTGTGGAAGATATTCCATGCCGCCGGAGAAGATTGGACCGTGCCCTCTGAAAACTGGGAAGGGGTCAGTTGGGGATATTTCACGGGTGATGATGAGGCGATGAAAATCATGGCTGAACGCATCTATGAGCAGATGCAGAAGCTGGAGGTCAAAACCCTGCTGTGGCCCGAATGAGGTCATGCGTATCTATCGACCCGGTCGGGTTTCGAAAAATATTATCCGGAAGCGTTCGAAAAATTTGAATTTGTAACGGTTTTTGATTTGCTGGTCAGGTATATCAAAGAGGGACGTATCAAACTTGATAGCACGCGGTTTGATGTTTTGACAACCTTTCATGATTCGTGCAATTACGGTCGCAAAGCTCAGATACGATTTGGACACGGTTATTTTGAACAACCTCGGTGGATTCTGGATCAATGCATGCCAAACTGGGTGGATCTTTATCCCAATCGCATGAATCAAATCTGTTGCGGCGGTGGCGGCGGTACGCTGGTAAACAGCTATGACGACGAGCGCTCTTTTTATGCCATAAGAAAGATCGATCAGATCAGGGTCTCCAGGGCCAGGATGATTGTGGTTCCATGCCACAGCTGCCACGGGCAGTTTAACAGCATTAAAAAGCAATTCGAGCTCGAGGATCTGCAGGTTAAATATCTGTGGGAACTCGTGGCCGATTGTCTTGTTCTTTAGCGATGACTTGCTGGGTTGCTCAACAAAATGGGAATCGAACCATTGATCAGCAATCATGAGCGCTGTTGCGGACACGATGCACTGTGGAGCCGAGATAATACTGCATTTAAAAAGTTGGCCACTTGGAATCTTAAAGTGATCCAGGCCTCCTTCGCCAGAATCGCACTGCAAGTTGCCCGGAGGGCTGTGTCACTTTTAAAAAATATTATCTCCAATATTTAGGTAAGCTTCCTTTAAGGAATAAAAATATCCAATGGGTAATCGCGAAAAAGATGTAGCTAAGCGGATGATGGTTTTTTTAACTGGCGCCTGAGCTCGTCGATGTGGCGCGCAGGATAAACCTGGGTGGGGCATAGTCTGCTGCACGCCAGAGCGCGCTGGCATCCTTTTACCCCTCGATGCCCTCCGGCTATTGCCAGCAGGCGTTTTCTTTGGTGCGGGAATTTTCGGTACTGCCGGTTGACGGCCGCATAAAGGCAGAATTTTTATGAAGTACCGGGCATGCCGATACGCAGCAGCCACACTCGATGCAATTTTCCAGCCGTGTCCAGGCTCGCATTCCGCATAGCGATGGTGGTGTTTCAGCAGATCGATCGAGTTGCAAATAAGACCAACTCGTATCGATGTCCTTGAAAAAGTCATCCATATTCACAACAAGGTCTGCAATGCAGTCAAAGCCCTCCAAAGGTCCGATAATAACCGGGTCTGAGGGCAACTGGCTCAGCTTGGTGGTACAGGCCAGACGGGGGCTTCCGTTGATCTGACAAGCACAGGTGCCGCAGGAACTGTGATGGCACGAATGGCGGTACATGAGCGTTGGGTCATGCTTGAGGCGGATTTGTTCAAGACAGTCAAGTATGCTTTCGGATCGATCCCGCCCCACGGCAACTTCAAATGTCTGAAAGCGCGGCGGATCAATGGTGCCCGGTTTGTAACGCCGGATACGAAATCTAAGAATTTCCGTTGAGTTCATCGGCTTAAACATTCCCAGAGTGTTTGTCGCAGGCCCATATGCATATATTCATGACACAAAGCATTGACAAGCCTCAATGATATTCATAGTAGGTTCTATACGGTTTCAGCACTACTTCGCGAGTCCGGCAGCGCAAATCCCGGCCAGTTTTACGGCAGATCAGATCGGCGGTCTTTTCCGCCATGGCCCGCATGGTCGTCGCCTTCCCACCCAACACAGTTACGATGCCTTCCATATCATCTCGCTCGGCATGGTCCAGGCAATCGAAAGTCCGGCTGATGCGCATGGGATCCCTCTCTTCTCCAGCATCCAATAGCGGGCGACAAGCGTACCAGACCGAGTGAGCTGCATATTTCATGATGCCCGGTATTAATTGCTTTCCAAGTTCAAAGAGACGCTTCACGTGGTCGGAAGGTATCTCAACTGTATCCGGGTCGGTAGCCACCCAGGCGGTGGTTCCCATGATGCTCAAATTGCGCTGGGGTACGATGATATCCCCTTCCCCGGCAGGGTGCAGTCTATTGATGACCATACGGTTGAGTCGCGCCGGCACTGAGACCATGACACCTGGGACTGTTCGCAAGGGAATTTGAATATCGGCCATGGCGGCGACCTTTGCGGTCCAGGGGCCGGCGGCATTGACGACCAAATCCGCCCCGATGGTTTCAACGCGGTTTACGCGGTGATCCATGACCTCTACGCCAACTGTAGAACGACCCGATGTCCGGATCGATATAACCTCTGAAAACGTTCTAATCTTGGCACCGTTGCAAAGGGCGGTGGCAAAAAACTGTAAGGGCAATCGCCACGCGTCCATGGTTGCGTCGCAGACCTGAAAAGCGCCCCTGAGCGTCGGCACCAACTCCGGCTCCATGGCCAGGGTTTGGGATGCGGACAACGGCGTGTGTGGGATCCCGGCTTCGTGGCACTTTTCATCGAAGCGATCCCAGAGGACCGTATCGGCATCGTCCAGCGCTACAAAAAGCCCGTCATTAAGTTCAAGCGCATCAGGCGCAATATGGCGCAGAATCTGGTTTTCTTCTGCGCATTCACGAGCCGTTTTCAAGTCGTGGAGGACGTAGCGGGCCCCGCTGTGCAGCAGACCATGATGACGACCGGAGGTGCCCGACAACAACCCACCCTTTTCCACCAAGGTAACCCTGAAACCCCTCAGTGCCAGATCGTGGGCTAAAGCGCCGCCGACCCCGCCGCCGATGATAATGATGTGTTCCATATTGATGGGCCCTGTATTATGGGCTATGAGGTATCTATAAAATTTGGCGCATCACTTATTGATGTGCATAAACGAATTAACTGCCCCGAATGCAGTGGCTATAGCTAGGCCGGCGCCGCATTTCATGCGCTTCCAGTCATTGTGGGCCAGAATGGAGCCGGCTGCAAATAGTGTCTCAAAGGCTGGCTTACCCGAATCATTGAGCGGGCGAAAGGTATCATCAATTTCCAGGCCGGCCTGATTGACCGAATGGCCCCGGGCGTCCAGAAAATCGCGGTGATGCCAATCATTTCTGCTATCGGGCTGATAGACCGGCAAATTAAAGATCGTTTCGCGGATGTGGGTTCTGTCGGCAAACAGACCACCTCCTATAAATCGGCCACTGGCCAAGATAACTCCGCGGGAGTCAACGATGTGTTCAACATTATCCCTGCCGATCTGTGTTTCAAAGCAGTCGTCGGCGGATTGTCGCACCTTCAAAGCATTGGTTAAAGAAAAGTATTGCACACCTTTCGAGCGCAAGCCTCTTTCAAAAGCTTCTTTGAGACGCAATCCGGGAACTGAGGGGGGGATGGTTGGGATTTCAAAAAGAGGCACGCCGATCAACTCCTCAAGATGAGCTATGACCTCATGGGTTCGATAAAGCCCTAAAATGGCGGGCAGCCCAATGATTTTGGATTGTTTTACGAGGGGTTGTATAACCCGTGCCAGCTTTTCGCGATTTTGCGGCAGCAGCAAGGCATTGGCCATATGCTCTGTGTACACTTCGTTTAGATGATCGCTATCCGGAAATGAGATACGAACTGATCGTAAACCGGGCCAGTCGGTATTTAAGGCGGCCACAATTTGGCGGGCGCTGAATCCCTTTAGGCCTCGGATATCAACAATCAGACAGGCTGATTTTTCATTTAGTACCTGGACGCCCTGCCACATGGTATGCGGGACGGCATAAGTGGATTTTACCGTGCCCATGGATGTCAGCACACCGGTGTTTTGGTCTATATTTCGGTAATAGTTGAGGCCCGTCTCTCTCAAAAAGGACAGGGTCTCATCAAAAGCAATTTTGATATCTTCCTTTTTTAGCCGTGCGTAGGGGTGATGGGGTTTGTCTTTAACCAGCGCATCGATTGCAGCCCAGGGGTGGTTCCAGGTCCGCTTTTCAACGACAGGGTGTACACTTAGCAGGTCCAGCAAACCGCTGGCAAAAATGATTTCACCGGTATGCCCAATCTGCGTCACACATAGCCCTCTGGCAGCAGCAAAAAGAGCCGCCGCCATACCGGCCAGACCGCTGCCGATCACACATATGTCACAATCAATGCGTTTCGGTTCGTTCATCTATGAGGTATTTCCTTCCCCAAAAAGTTCCGAGGTTCAGGTGTCAGATGTCAGGGCCCTGCTTGCCACATCGTAACCTGAATTAACTCTAAAATCGATTCCAGCTCATAGCCTACGAGGCCAGCGATAGGCCCTTCGGGCCAAAGACTGAAACCTGACGCCAGCCGTCAGGCTAAAGCTCCAGCCCAAACAACCCGCAATAAAGGGCTTCCAAAAGTTCGGATTGGACCAGCTGTTTATCCCACAGTGTCGGATATTGCCCATGCCAGCGTTTTCCGAGGAATTCTCTCAGGCCCGATAGACACTCATCAAAGGTCAGCTCACCCTGATCAAACATGTATGCCGTCACGCGGACACCGCAAAATGTTCCCTGACAGGCACCTTTGCCGATTCGGCTGCGCAAGGCAATGGCTTTTAGGTCCGGTTTACCGTCCTGTCTGTGAATCGCATCTACAATGGAATCCACCGCGCTTTTGGGCACCATTTCGCACTCGCACAGCAAAATGTCGTCCGGCTCATGCTCTTGCATCCACAATCTGGGGGCCAATCCGGGTTGGGTCCAGCGAGCGGGTTGCGTCTCCGGCAGCGGTTCGGTTCTTGTCAGACAGGGTTTGGAAACACCCAGGTGATCACATACCAGATCGGCTGTTTTTTCCGCCATTAGACGATAGGTTGTCAGTTTTCCGCCGGAAATGCTGACAAAATTCTCAATGCCATCCAGCGTATGATCCATGAGGGTAAAGGTGCGGCTGATACTACGATCGTCTGATGCAGAGCATGAGCCGATCAGTGGTCTTACGCCAGCATAGGCACGGATATATCGGACGCTTTCTAGCGCCGGGATCATTTTAGCCGCTTCCCTGACCATGACATCTACCTCTTCAACTGTGGGATACACCTGATTCAGATTTTCGATGCGAATGGAGGTGGTTCCAAGAATGGATACCGTGCCGCCCGGTACCAAAATGTCCGCATTGGATGAAGCACGCAGGCGGTTGACCACCCGATCCGTAATTCGATTGTGGGTGACTATCAGACTGCCTTTCGAACAGACTATGTCAATCTTCACGCCGGCTAAAGCGGCAACTTCACCAGCCCAGGCACCGGTTGCATTAACCACTTGATTTGCTTTGACAATGATTTCTTCGCCAGTGACAATGTCACGCAGATGGGTGGATAGAATTTTTTTTCTATTTATCTCAAATCCGATGACCTTGGTAAACCGCAGCAAGGTGGCACCTAGATCCTGTGCCTGGGCGATATTCTCTAAAGATAGTTTAAACGGATCAATGGAAGCATCATTTACGGCATAGGCTGCGATTAACTTATCAGATAGGACCGGCTCGAGTTCACGGGTCTCGTTGACATCCAGCTCTTTGACCGCAATATCACATTGGACACACAAATGCGGAAAATCGGCCACATACTTTTCATCGTCACCCTGCACCGCTACAAACAAACCACCACAGTCCTCAATGCACTGCGGCGCCAGCTTTTTTAAAAGCGCCGCCTCCTCCCGGCATTCTATGGCGCTGCCCTGATCAGCTGAGACATAGCGGGCGCCGCTGTGCAGCAGGCCATGATTGGCACCGGAAGTGCCGGCATTGATATCACCCTGTTCGGCGAGTATGCAGCGGACACCCCGCAACGCCAGATCGCGGGCGATGCCGGTGCCGGTGACCCCGCCGCCAATGATGAGTACCTGTGTATTCAATCCTGAACTCCTTGATGATAACCTCGGTTGAAAAGAGCATCATATCAGGTTTAAGAAACGATGCTTAACACAATCGAGTGGCATTTTTCCACACAATTTTTATAGATGGTAACATATTGATCTATCTTGACCAAATTAGGACTTGAAAAAAATAATGAATGGTGCTAGCTAAGATAGGTTTTAAAATGCGTCTTTTCAATCGTTCTGATTGATTACGGAAAGCATACTGAACAGTTAGCTAAGGAGACTTTGTTTGGGGCTGCTACTGCAGGACGTTGACAAGATTTTAGGCCGCGAGATCCATCTCAAGGATATCAACCTCGAATTTGAGCCGGGCTCCCGCAATGTCCTTTTGGGCTACACCTTAGCCGGAAAAACATCCCTTTTGAGGATTATGGCCGGCATCGATCGGCCCACTCGGGGTAAAATTCTGATCGATGGCCAAGACGTCACCGGCGTATCGGTGCGCAAACGCAGTGTGGCCATGGTCTATCAGCAATTCATTAATTACCCTTCCCTGACAGTTTATAAAAATATCGCCTCCCCCCTCAAAGTCAGCGGTGTGCGCAAGGCCGAAATCGACCGGCGTGTTCGCGAAACTGCAGAAATGTTGCATCTTGAAGATTTGCTAGACCGTTTGCCTGCCGAGCTCAGTGGCGGTCAGCAGCAGCGCATCGCCATCGCACGTGCCCTGGTTAAAGACGCGCACTTGCTCCTGCTGGATGAGCCCCTTGTCAATCTGGATTACAAGCTTCGTGAGGAGCTGCGAATCGAGCTTCAAGAAATTTTTGAGCGACGTGAGGCGATCGTTGTTTATACCACAACCGAACCGACTGAGGCTTTAATGCTGGGCGGCAATGTTGTCGTCATTGACGAAGGCCGTGTATTACAGACCGGACCCACTCCCGACGTTTACCATAATCCAAAAAACACACGCGTGGCTGAGGTCTTCAGCGACCCGCCAATTAATTATCTGGAGGGAATCGTTCATGATGGTACGGCCACATTGGGACGTGACATTGTGATCCCCTTAAAGTGGCATATGACCGGGCTGTCTCCCGGAAAATATATTTTCGGTGTGCGTTCCAATCATCTGTTCCTGGAAAGCCGCAACGATGAGGATGCTGAGATCCGTGCTTCCGTGGAACTGGCAGAAATTAACGGATCTGAAACGTTCATTCATATCAAACACGACACCACTAAGATGGTGGTCTTAGAAGAAGGGATCTATTCCCGGCGAATCGGTTCGGACATATCGATTTATGTCAACCCGTGTTGTTTCTTTGTTTACGATGAAGCAGGAGCTCTGGTGGCATCACCTTCGCGGGCCACCATCGAGAGCCGCCTTAAAACAGATTAAGCAGGATAATCAATGGCGCAGATCGCATTAAAAGAAATTGCACACACCTATATTTCCAACCCAAAAGATGAATCCGATTACGCGCTCAAACGCATTCATACCGAATGGGAAGACGGCGGGGCATACGCTTTGCTCGGCCCTTCGGGATGTGGCAAGACCACCCTCTTGAATGTGATTTCGGGCTTGCTGACCCCAAGCCAGGGCCGTGTCTTTTATGACGGAAAGGATGTAACCCGTCTGCCCCCGGAAAAGCGCAACATTGCTCAGGTATTTCAGTTTCCGGTTTTATATGACACCATGTCAGTTTACAATAACCTCGCATTTCCTTTGCGCAATCGAGGCCTTGAAGAGGGTGAGGTTAAAAAACGGGTGCTAGAGGTTGCTGAAATTCTTGAACTGACACCGTTTCTTAATAAGAGAGCTGCCGGATTGGCGGCCGATGCCAAACAGAAAATATCACTGGGAAGGGGGTTGGTCAGGAGCGACGTGGCCGCCATTTTATTTGACGAACCGCTGACTGTCATCGATCCGCATCTGAAATGGCACCTCAGACGTAAACTCAAGGAAGTCCATGAGCAGTTAAAGTTAACGCTCATTTACGTTACCCACGATCAAGTGGAGGCTTTGACGTTTGCCGATCAGGTCATGGTTATGTACGAAGGTGAACTGGTTCAGATCGGAACACCCCAGGAGCTTTTTGAAAACCCCCAGCATAAATTTGTCGGTTTCTTCATCGGCAGCCCCGGGATGAATTTTTTGACCTGTACGCTCGAAGGCACTAATGCCCGGGTTGACGGCGCCAGTATCGTGATAGATGAGGAAATGGCGGCATTGGGACAAAAAGCGCAGGGAAAGCTGGAGATTGGCATTCGCCCGATGTATCTGGAGGTGCACGCGCAATCCGTTGAAGGCAGTGTGCCGGCAAAGGTTAAAGCATTGGAGGACCAGGGCAGTTTCAAGATCCTTACGGTTGACCTGGCCGGCAATATCTTGCGCGCCAGACTGTCCGAAGGCCAAACTGTGCCGCAAAATGAAGCCTGGCTTCGGTTTCCAGCCCGGTGGACCAAACTGTTTGCCGATGGTCGTCTGGTGAACACCGAATCTGACATTTAAAATTGCTTGCATATTGAGAAATATCTCCAAATGCAACTATAGCGATAGATAAAGCACCGCGATAACGAATACTTTATCGTACGTGCAGGAGTGTTTTAATGGAAAAGTGGCAAAACAACAAAGCCTGGTTTCTGGTTCTGCCGGCATTTATCATCGTCGCATTTAGCGCTATCATCCCGCTGATGACTGTGGTCAACTATTCGATACAGGATATCTTTGGGCCGGGAGAGAGCGTCTTTGTCGGTACCGAATGGTTTGAGGAGATGTTAAGCAACTATCGTCTGCACGATGCCCTGTGGCGCCAATTCATGTTTTCCGGGCTTGTTCTGCTGATCGAGATTCCACTGGGAATAATGATTGCGCTGGCCATGCCCAAGCGTGGCTGGGGTGTCTCCGCCTGTCTGGTGAGTCTGGCTCTGCCGCTGGTCATTCCCTGGAATGTGATCGGAACCATCTGGATCATTTTTACCCGACCGGATATCGGTCTTTTTGGTGTGGGAATTAACAGTTTGGGTTTACTCGGTGATACTTTTGACCACACCGCCCGGCCTTTGTACGCATGGATTACCGTATTGATAATGGAGGTTTGGCACTGGACACCCCTCGTAGCCCTTTTATGTTATGCCGGTTTAAGGGCAATCCCTGAAGCTTACTACGAGGCAGCCAGAATTGACGGCGCGTCGTCTTGGGCTACGTTCCGCTATATTCAGTTACCCAAAATGCGCGGTGTGCTGACGATCGCCGTACTGCTGCGCTGGATGGACAGCTTCCTGATCTACTCGGAAATCTTCACCCTGACCGGTGGCGGGCCGGGGAATACAACTACTTTCCTGTCCATTTATTTAGTCAAGCTTGCCACCATGCAATTCGATCTTGGACCGGCCGCGGCTTTTTCACTCATCTATTTCGTTATAGTTTTACTGTTTTGTTTCGCATTTTACCAGGCGCTGCTAAACGTCGGAAAAGGAGAAAAGGTATGAAAATCCAAAAAAGAACGATCGCGCTCTGTATCTATTTTGGGTTTCTTTTTCTTCCGATATACTGGATGTTGAATATGTCATTGAGGACCAACGCGGACATCCTGGGCAATTTCGCGCTCTTTCCAGTGGATTTGACATTTCACAATTATATAAATATTTTTACTGATCACACCTGGTACCTCGCATACATACATGCGATACGCTATGTCAGCTATAATACGATTCTCTCACTGTTGTTTGCCCTACCCGCAGCCTATGCCTTTTCACGATATAAATTTCTCGGTGACGGACAGATGTTTTTCTGGTTTTTGACGAACCGCATGGCACCGCCTGCTGTTTTTCTTCTGCCCTATCTCCAACTCTACGGAACCTTGAATTTGATTGATACCCATATCGCGGTGGCCCTGGCCCATTGCCTGTTCAATGTGCCTCTGGCAATCTGGATTCTGGAGGGCTTCATGTCCGGGATCCCCAAAGAAATCGATGAGACCGCCTTTATTGACGGGTACAGTTTTCCACGATTTTTTATCACCATCTTTATCCCGCTCATCAGAGCCGGGGTTGGTGTAACGGCCTTCTTCTGTTTCATGTTCAGCTGGGTCGAGCTGCTTTTTGCCAGGACACTGACCATTACCGAGGCCAAACCGATAACTGCCCATATGACTCGCACCATAAGCGCCACCGGACTTGACTGGGGCCTGCTTGCGGCCGCAGGCGTGCTCACAATCGTTCCGGGAGCTCTGGTGATATGGTTCGTACGAAACTACATGGCCAAGGGCTTTGCCCTGGGCCGCGTATAAAGAGGTAATTTTTATGGGTCTCGAGTGGATGTATTGGACCGCACCGACGGCCATTTTCTTTATCACCCTTTTCTTAATGATCATGGGCATGCTCGTCTGGGAACTCATATCGCCGACAAATGTACGAAAAGGCTTCTTGATGATCCCGACGACGCGTGGAACCCGGTTCTTTCTCGGTTTACTCGGGAGTGCGTACATCCATCTTGCCTGGCTGGCATTTACCGACTGGGCATTGTGGATAGCGCTTCCTATTGCCATTTGTTGGGTTTTCATTGTTATGCGTTGGGGGTAACTCGTTAAACGAAAGCGGATTCGTTGAGTTTAAATCGTTGGACAAAATTGGCCTTCCGCCGACGATCTAAACACTGCGAACAGAATCTACTCATGGAAGGCCAAAAGAAAGAAAGGAGATCATATGAAAGAAACGCTATTCATGAAGGTGCCCCGGATGATGCTTCTGCTGGTGCTTATTACGGCACTGTTTACATTCTTTACTAGTCCGGCAATCGCGGACATGGCAGCTGCCAAAAAGTGGGTGGAGCAAGAGTTTCAACCGTCAACATTGACCAAAGAACAGCAGATGAAAGAAATGGAATTTTTCATCAATGCGGCAAAACCGTTTGTCAAAATGTCTCAGGATGATCCTATTCGGGTCGTGTCCGAGACGATACCCACCCATGAGTATGAGGCCAAGGTGTTGACCAAGGCATTTGAGGAGATCACCGGCATCAAAGTCTCCTTTGACCTGATTCAGGAAGGCGATGTCATTGAAAAGCTGCAGTCCCAGTGGGCCTCCGGCAAAAACCTCTACGACGGCTGGATCAACGATTCCGACCTCATCGGCACCCATTGGCGATACGGCTATGTGGTTCCCTTATCGGATTTCATGAAGGGTGAGGGCAAGGACGTGACCCTGCCCACCCTGGATGTGGATGACTTCATGGGCAAGTCCTTCACCACCGCCCCTGACGGCAAGTTGTACCAGCTCCCGGACCAGCAGTTTGCGAACCTTTACTGGTTCCGTTATGACTGGTTCAACCGCGCGGATTTCAAAAAGAAATTTAAGGAACTCTACGGTTATGAGCTGGGCGTACCGGTCAACTGGTCGGCGTACGAGGATATTGCCGAATTTTTCACCGAGCATATCCGGGAAATCGACGGCAAGGCTGTCTTCGGGCATAACGACTACGGCAAGAAGGCCCCGGACCTGGGCTGGCGTTTCCACGATGCCTGGCTGTCCATGGCTGGCGCCGGTGACAAAGGGATCCCCAACGGAATCCCTTGTGATGAATGGGGTATTAGTGTCGACAAAGAGTCCCGCCCGGTGGGTGCCAGTGTCAGTCGAGGGGGTTGCGCAAACGGCCCGGCAGCCAAATATGCGCTGCGAAAATACATGGAGTGGCTGCGAAAATACGCGCCTCCAGGTACCCTGGGAATGGATTTCTACACCTATTTACCGTTCCTGGCCAAAGGTAACGTTGCGCAACAGATCTTCTGGTATACGGCCTTTACCGCCACCATGGTTGAACCGGGTCCGACCGTTAATGCAGATGGGACCCCCAAATGGCGCATGGCCCCCTCTCCTCATGGACCTTACTGGGAAGAAGGCATGAAGCTGGGCTATCAGGATTGCGGCTCGTGGACCTTTATGTACAGCACGCCGCTTGACAGACGCAAAGCCGCCTGGCTCTTTGCGCAGTTTTGTGTAGCCAAGTCCACATCCCTGAAAAAAGCCCATGTAGGTCTGACACCCATCCGCGACAGCGATATTCGACACGAGTCATTTACCGAGCGGGCCCCCAAACTGGGTGGGCTGGTGGAGTTTTATCGCAGCCCTGCGCGGGTAGCTTGGACACCGTCCGGGACCAACGTGCCCGATTATCCTAAGCTGGCACAGCTATGGTGGCAGAATGTCGGTGAGGCGGTTTCCGGTGAAGTAACCGTGGACGCTGCCATGGACAACCTGGCTGAGGAGATGGATAAAGTAATGATGCGTCTGGAGCGGGCAAAAGTACATAAAGTTGCCGGTCCCAAATTGAACAAAGAGAGAGACGAGTCCTACTGGCTGAATCAGCCGGGTGCACCCAAGGCCAAGGTCAACGAGAAGCCGCAAGGTGAGACCGTCGATTACGACGGGCTCATCAAGGCCTGGCGCGAGGGGCGCGTGAAATAACAGCATCACTGGTACCCGGTTTGTTTTGCAGTGGTAAAATGTTCGTGTGCGCCGAACAGCAGGTTTTGGAAATCTTAACATAAAGCAAAGCCTTTCTGTTTAGTGTTCACAAATTGCAGCTGAACCTTCGAGGGGCTAAAGTTGATGCTTTAGCCCCTCGATAGCTATGGAGAACAAAACATGGCCACCTATGTGGGCGCTTTGGATCAGGGCACAACCAGCAATCGATTTATTATTTTTAACCATAGCGGGCAGATCGTTGCTGTCGAACAAAAAGAGCATGAGCAGATTTTTCCGAAGCCGGGCTGGGTAGAGCATAATCCTGCTGAAATTTGGCAAAACACCCAGGACGTCATCCGGGGTACTCTGGAAAAATCCGGTCTGACCGGAAGCGATCTGGCGGCCATCGGTATTACCAATCAACGGGAAACGACGGTTATCTGGGACAAAAATACAGGCATACCCTTTTATAATGCTGTTGTCTGGCAGTGCACCCGCACAAATGAAATTTGCAAAGAACTCATGCGGGATCACGGACAAAACCGTTTTCGCGATAAAACCGGTCTGCCCATTGCCACCTATTTTTCGGGTCCTAAAATCAAATGGATTCTGGACAATGTCTCTGCGGCTCGCGAAGCAGC
>Ga0209536_100010936_pt1 | contig 13331 bp, 21 predicted proteins | sample DeeMarSeWOR28_12_FD_187461 | JGI IMG/M metagenome (GOLD analysis project Ga0209536, IMG submission 187461) | Marine sediment microbial communities from White Oak River estuary, North Carolina - WOR-2-8_12 (SPAdes) (version 2) | ecosystem: Environmental > Aquatic > Marine > Intertidal zone >...
TTGAAAGTTGATCCACCAGAATCAAAATCAAACACGCCACCAAGTAAGTCTGTTTTAAAAGAGTCAGGTACTATGTTAGCCATTTATTTTATCTCCTTATTTATAACTCGATGGTGGTTTTGAGTTTAATTGAGCACGAACCTCACCATCTGTGTATTCGTCTCGGCGTCTTCGACCAATTTGCTCGATCGCATACGATTCTAAAGATTTTTCATATTGAGCTTGATAGTATTGTAACATATCTGCTGGACCTTTCAAGTACCCATATGCATTTACTAAACATCCATATAATAATAAATCAGGGTACTTATTAGATAAATAAGTTCCGGCTGTATCTGTTGTAATACTAGTAGGTTCTTTATCATAAGCCAGAGTAATTGCATAGGCTTTATCTGGAGTAGGTGCCACGACCCAATAATTTTCATCCCAATTTGCATAATATTTAGGAATATCTACAGAACTACTTCCAGGATTAGAATAAAACTCTGCTATGAAACTTGTATCTCTTTGCTCTAGAAAAAATTGACTACCATCTGAATCCGTTAGTTGAGCATATCTTATGGCTCTTAAATCAGAAGGAATAGTTACATATCTATTACCAGATTGTAAATTTGATGTTGCATAAAATGCACTTTGATCAGTATCTAATTCTCTATAAATTTTAGCTTCTGCATTTTTAATAAATCTAGCTAATACTGAATCAGATAAAACATTACTATCTACTTCTGTGTAGTTTCTAATGTCTGTTTGTAAATCTGTTAGTGAATATGCCATTATCCGTTTATAACCTCTAGTGTTACTGGTCCAACCGAAGCATTACTTGCTCCGCCTGATATTCCTCCAGTTGTAGCATTACTTGTGCTAGTAATAAAGAAATAATTTTCAGGATCTGTTAAAGTTCCAGCGGCCGTTACTACACTTCCATCTGATTGTTTTTGACCTACTGTAATAGTAAAACCAGATGCATTATTTAAATCACTTACATTATCAAATGTTGGTATGTTAGCAAAAGATTGTAAGTTAGTTGCATCTGCTCCTCCACTACCTGTAGAAGTAACTTCTGGTGGTCCTCTAAATCTTACTACGTCGCCAGTGGATCGTTGATGATCTAATGAATAAACATTTACATAAGTAACTCCACTTGCAATTACTGTAGTAAAAGGATTTTTAGTTAATAAAATTAAACTTGCTTTTGAAGCTGGTTGTGGTCTTGGATTGTATAAAGCTTGAGGATCACTTCCTGCAGGTTTTGGTTCTAATTGTGGTTGCTTTGCTTCATATTCAGAAGTATGAACTAAAGATCCATTCCATTCTCTAACCATTTCTTTATAAGGAAATGCCATTCCTGATCTATCAGATATTGCTAAAGATTTTCTGCCTGATGCATATCTAGCCATTATACTCCATCTCCATAGAATGTTTGTGGTGAAATGAAACTAGATGTTCCTTGGTTGTCTGCATCTAAAGCTCTTGCCATTTCACTTTCATAAATTCTTTCAAGTTCCATAGTTCTTTCAGGAGAAACTTTCATACTTAAATAATATGCAAGACCCGACATCATGCATGGGTAAAATCTATTTACAACATCTGCTGTATAAGAATAACCACCTACGTCTTGAATTTTAGCTAAATAATAAAAACATAATTGATAGCTTGATGGTGTAACACTACTAGATACACTTGAACTTGGTGTAGTATATAAAAATATACTAGGATTCTTTTTTCTATCTACATAATATTGTGAAGGTGTTCCTTGTGATAATTTATTGGGTGTTTGAGAATAAGTTGATCTATCAATTTTAGTTAATGCAGTATCTACAGGAGCAGTTGGAACAGAATTATTTCTGTAATAAGCTTCTAATACATCACTTATATCATTTGGAAAATTTTCTGTATCTGATGCAAAACTATATTCTGCTTGTCCCAAAACTAGAGGAACTTTTGCTAATTTTACTTTCCATAAATGAACTCCTCTGTTTGCCCATTCTTGAAACATAATATTTAAGGAACGTCTAGCAGATCTTAATTGATAACCTGTTCGCGTTCCCATAGCACCTGTTCTTTCATAAGCTTCATCAATAATTTCATCCATTTGTGGATCAAATTCAGTTGTGCCTGAAGTAGGAGCAATAGTTTGTATTGAATTACCCATACCTGCTGTAGAAGCAGAGTAATAAAATAATACTGGAGCGCCGACGGTTTTTACTGGAGCAACTTTAATTGTAGTATTTGAACCAGAAGAACCAGCAGTTCCATTTGTAGTTACACCTGTAGTGTAAGCAGTACCGCCAGTATTTGTTCCGTCTTTTGTAGATGAGAATGCTAGTGTATTACCAGCATTTGTAGAATTAGAAGTATCAAATATATAAGTATTGCCTTCTTGTAAATAGAGGACAGGACTTACTTCACCGTTAATATAAAATTTATTACCGGTACCAAAGGCATTAGTGCCACTTGCTACAGTGACTGTATAAGTGATTGTAGCCATTTAATCTCCTAGCCGTAAATAAAAGTTACTTTATCTACGTTTGTTAAAACTGCATATGGATTAACTTCACATCTAATTCCATCTCCTGGAATTGGAATGTAAAATGCTGTTTCGTCTCCAGCAACTGCAGCTCCTAATGGAGTTGCAAATTTACCTAAAGACGTTCCGCCATTACCATCTGTAATTTCAATTGATCCTGCTGTTGTATCAGATACATAATAAATACCAAGAACTCTTGCAGGTCCTGCAAAAATATTTCCACTGGCTGTTAAAATTGTTGTACCTTTTACATTTGAAACGTATCCCATTTTTTTTCTCCTAAATTTTTAGGAGCTCCAAGAAGGAGCTCCTTAATTTTACTATGCAGTTACTGCTGCACCAGTAGTCACATCAATCCAAACTGATCCATTGCCATAGCAAATAGATCCAGTTAAAGATGCTCCTGCTGCATTAGAAACATATATAATCTTTCCAGCAGTAGCTGTTAAAGATGCTGTTTCAGCAACAGTGTATGAAGGTGCAAGAAAACCATTATCTGATTTTACTGGACCTGAAAAAGTAGTTTGTGCCATTGTTATATCCTCCTAGTTATTTCCGCATAGTCTCTAGGCCGTCGACTATACTCGTCTATGCAGAATTTAATTGTATAGTAATGATTTTATATATTAGATTTTAGTGAAGTGCAAGAGAGTTTGTAGTGGAGTTGACGTTTTCCAGCGATTTAGTAGCGTTTTAATTAAGTAGCTACTGAAACTTGTGGTGCAGCATCTTCTACTTTACTCATTAAGTTAGCTTCTTTTGCTTCGGCTATCTTAATGTGATTGATAACTTCTTTAATTTTATTATCAATCCTTACCATATCAAGAGTATATCTACCCTCGTCGTTATAGTGCTGCTCCCATCGTAGTTCTAGGCCCCTCTTCTGTTTGTAAAGGGATTGAACGTGTGTTAGCATCATTAACCTCCTCATAGGTTATCCAGGTTTTACTTTTATTATAAAATCCTGATTCTTCCCATAATACATCATTCTGACCTAGTTTGTCAACTATTGCATTATTAAATGCATCTTCGTTGTCTTCGCAGGTTATTTCAAACTTTGTGTAATAACCTCTAGATCGAATTTGTACTATAAATTTTTTCATGAGTCCTTTCTTATAGCATAAAAAAAAGGGGCCCGAAAGCCCCTTTTTTAAGTCTAGTTATAACGATTATACAGCGTTAGAACCAAAGATACCTCTAGGGTCAGAGAAACCAAATACGTATCTCTCTCTAGCTTTGTATCTTACGTTACCAGTATCGAAGTCACCTTCCATTGAAGTTTTGATAGGTGATCTTACGAAATGTTTAAGACCATTTGGTACATCTGTTTTAAGGAACCATTTTTTATTAGAAGTTAAGTAGTGGTTCACTGTGTATCCTTGAGGAACCATTCCCATATTTCTAATAGCATTGATGTCGTTATCAGCTGTGCCAACTCTACCAACAGAGTTCATAAGTCTGTCAGCAGTAAATTGTAAAGCAGAAGGGATGATTAATTTCATACCTTGAGCCGCAATTTTTAGGCCTCTTTCATCAGTAAACGCAGCGATGTCTATTAACGCTTGTTCTAATGAAGTTTCGTTAAGGTCAGCTGGAGTTGCTAACTCGTTAGAGAAGCTTCCAGATAAAGTTGGGTGGTCAGTAGCGCAAAGCTCTTTACCATCACCACCAGCATAAGATGAATTGAACGCATTGTTCAATACAGCCGCTGCCTTAACTTGCTTTGTATTTGCCATAGATCTAGCTAAAGCTTTTGTATATCTAGACGCAAGTCTGTCATACAAATTGTCTTCAATAGCTTCTTCTGTGATAGCAAATGCTAAAGCAATTGTTTCGTTAGTGTAACGAGCAGTGAAAGTTTCTTGTGCATCATCAAATGTTACACCTTGACCTTCAGGTTTTACTGCTGCATTTGCGAAACCAGATAACATTACTTCTTCTTCAAAAGCTCTGTCAGAAGTTTCTGTGTCAAATATTTCAGCATGCTCGTTAGCATATTGTTTGTATTCCAAGCCGAATAGTGCATTCAAACCTGGTTCTAGTTCTTTAACTAGTTGTGATCGTGATATTGCCATGTTTATTGTCTCCTATTCGATTAGTTAGATAAACAAGCAGATGGAGAAATTTGAACGATTACGTTCGAATTTGCCACTGTGTTATCATTGTTTTCCGGATCGTTAACAAACCTTACAATTCTAAACATAGAAGTTGCAGCTGTTCCTGTAATATTTAATTTTACAGTTGACTGACCATCTTGTGATGTACCAGAAGTTGCTCCATCTGTAGAGTTGAAAGTGTAAAGTAGTTTTACTTGGTCAACGGCAGCATCCGCTTTTACAGTATATTCCTGCATAGGATTGTCGTTAACATAGCCGATTCCGTCGCTGCTTCCAGTATTGTAGTCCGTTCCGAACGTAGTACCAGCTGCAACAGAGTTTGCGTAAGTAGGTTTTTTTGTAGAACTGTCAATGTAGAAAGCTCCATTAAAAACACCTAATATTTTTTGAGTATTAGAAGTACCTGTAGACCAGTCTGCACCTCCTGCAATACCATCATCCATAGTTCCGGCAGTTACGTCTTGTAAGTAACCATCGTCACCTGATGTATATTGAAGAGATACTGGATTGTTCTTGTAGATACCAATACCCAAACCTGATTTGATCTTGTATTCAGCTTGACCACCTGTAGCAGGAGTTGATCCTACTGTAGGAGCTTGTCTAAATCCAAAACCAGTTGATTGGTTTGCCATATTTTTTCCTTATTAGTTAATTGTTAATTTGTTGGATAGGAATTGCTAACTTATTAGCTTTTCTTTGTACCACCAAAAGTTACACGGGATTGTGAATCATTACTGAAACGCATCCCAGCTTGCCTTTCCTTCATAAGATCGTTGTTTATAGCTTCTTCTTTGTTTTGAGTTTGCTTATCGTAATAAGCCTCAATTTGAAGAGCGATCTCTTCGGGTATCCTTGCCAGCAAAAGGCCTCCTACTTGAATAACTCCTGCGTATTTTCCGTCATTGCTAGTTGGATAATCAGTTTCAGGATATTCATCAGCTCTAACTAATTCATATCCTTCTCTTAATGATGCTGCTACGTTTTTGGTATCATTGAAACCTAACGTTTCAGCTCTTATCCATCTATGCCTATAACCTTCAGGCGCAGGCGGTGCATCAAGTGATGAGGGTGGAGTCCAGACTTTTTTCTTTTCAGAATTTAATCTTGTTTGACTCGCACGAGAAGTTTTTATTTTTTCATTTTCCATATGCTTATACTCCTTCCGTGATTTTTAATTGTACTTGTTTCGCATAATCTTCGAGTGGCACACCTAATCTTTTAGCAATTGCTACCTGTGAAGGTGTGAGCTTGACAGTTCTTTTGCGTCCTGTTGAAGCCGAACGTTTAGCTGATGCTACATTTTGAGCAGGTTTTGCTCTTTCTGTAGTATTACTCTCGATCTTATCAAATTTATGGGGAAATTCAAGTCTTATTCTTTTATCAACTTCCTCATAATATTCATCAGATTTAGGATCATATCCTTCTTCATCTACTAGCTTTTTATGTATGTCAAAAGCCGTATATGTCATAGCAGAATCGTTACCAAACCAGGTATTTTTTGAAGCCCAGTCTTCTGCTTTTGGATCTGTAACAACATTAGTATTATATCTTTGTGGATTAATATTAACTTGTTTATCCTCTTGTACAGGTTGACTTTGAGTTGTTTTCATAGAAGACAATCTAGCTGCATCCATAGTCAAATTAGCAATTTGTTCTTGGGCTGCAACTTGTGCATCTATGTTTTGAGATTCAATAGCACTTTTTAATGCCAATTTAGCAGCAGCTAAATTAGTTTTAACTCTATTTTCAAATTCAGACACATAAGTTTTATCTAATTTAGATAATCTATTTTCTGCATCTTCTTTTTGTTTTTTAGTTAATTCAGCAAATGCAATTGCTTCCTCTCTTTGTCTTTCTGCCTCTCTCATCTTACGAGTTAATTTAGCAATTCTTTTTTGAACGCCTTCGCTATATTTAGCTAACTCGTCTTTATCTTCTTGTTTTTTCTCTTCTACAGGTTTTGTTTCAACCTCTTCTACTTCAACCTTTTCTTCTTGGGCAACTTCTTTTTCAGAGTTGTTTTGTTCATCTAAATTAATTTCTGCGCCTTCTTCTTCGCCAACATCAATTAAATCTTCAGATGAATTTATTTCTTTTGTGTCTTCGGGCATAGTTCCTCTCTATGTTAGATTACATGAAGAATTGATTCGGGATCTTTAATTGTCCCTAACACTTCGTCATCATTTAAGATTCTCACCTCGCCACCTTCTATTGGTAATCTTGAGCCAGCGTATCTAGCAAAAATTACCCAATCTCCTTTTTTGCACCAAGGTTCATTAAATTTGTCTTTGTCCTTGTATGCTAAATCTCCCATCTTTAAAACATAACCACATGTTGTAGCTATTCTTGCTTTGTCTAAAGTTTCTTGGGAAAATAAAATTCCACCTCTAGTTTTTTCTCTAGGTGTAAATGGTAAAACTAATATTCTATAACCTGATGGATTTGGAAGTTCGTCTACTAAATTTTGATTTATATTATCTGGATGTAAAGGTGCTTTTGCTTCACCTGTTAATCTTTCTTTTTCGTATTTTTCTTCTAATGCATTGACATGTTTAGGAGTTTCATTTTTTGTCTCCGATGTCGATAATGTTTCCTCGTTCATTTTTTTGCTCCTTGTAGTTTAGCAGGTTAGAGATATCCTGTAATATTATTGAATAGGCATGTGCCTGACCTAACATATATTTATATTTTTCCATATTGTCAACCCCACCACTCATTAAACTTTCTTCTATGTTTTGAATGCCGTAATTCAATGATTTTTTTAACTTATCTATTATTTCTAGGTCGTCCATTTCTTCTCTCCTTTTTGTTTTAGCAATTCCATTTTCTTAAAGATTTATTAATTCTGCTATTTGGATCTCTTGCCGTCTTTGCTGACGTCAATCGTTTTTTCATTCCTTTCATACGAGCGCAAAAACTTTTTCTTCTATTAGCTGCTTTAGAACCTTTTTTTAATTTAGAAGGTTTAGTAGTTACAGCCATAGAAAGTTTAGAACCAGGATTTTCTCTTCTATAAGAAGCAATACCTTTTCTATTCAATCCACCAGATTCAGACTTACCTTCTTTTCTTTGCCATGCTGGTGAGCCACCTGATTTAAATTGTCTTCTAAACATTATTTTTTCTTTTTCTTTTTAGGAAAACCAGCTTTCATATTTGCATATGCTTTAGCTGATATAGTTGATTTAGATTTAGGTCTTGAAATGCCTTTCTTTTTTCTAGCATTTATATTTGCATATAGTCCACGTTTTTTCATGATTTCATTTTTTCTTTTTTGCTCATGCCTGCTTCTGACAAAGCAATAGCAATAGCTTGTTTTCTGTTTTTAACTTTTTTCTTTGATTTGCCAATGTTGAGTTCACCTTTTTTAAACTCTCTCATTACTTTAGCAACTTTTTTAACTTTACCGCCTTTAGCAAAACATTCTCTGCTATTAGCAACTTGATTATTATATTTTGGATTTGCCATTTTATTTTCCTTTGTTCATGTTTATTACGTCCGTAGCCTTAAGTCCGTAAATTGCCGCTACGACACTTACCCACAAGCCAACTATCCACCAAGGCATCTCTTGTAATTTTTGAAAATACAGATCAATCTTCTCTTGCATCTTTTCATCTTCTGCAAATACAGAATATGCCAACAAGAACAATGGTGAAGAAATTGTCAAAAGGACAAATTCGTCTTTCCAGTCTGATTTTTGATTGTCTATGATTTTACCGGTGAATTCAATTTCTCCACGTTTCATTTTTTCAACGTGTAATAATTTAGCCTCTGACATTGCAACGTCAGCTGCTTTTTTATTTTTGTAAATTTCTAGTCCAGCTTTGATCCCTGAACCAAATAGTCCCCAGGGAATCATACTAGTACCAAGTTGCTGTTTGTTTTTTTGCTTTGCCAGTACCTTTTACAGTAACTTTTTGAGATTTATCTTTTTCAGTGACTTCAACTTTAATGCCACCTTGTTGATATCCGTCTTTACCAACACCTAATTCTTTTTCAATTTTAGGTGCTTTAACGTAACCTTGGCCTCGCATCCAATCTTTGCTCATATTTGTCTCCTTATTTTTTAATTATAACTATTTTCTACGGAAATTTCTACCAAAATCATTTATCTTGCTAGTTTCAGACATTTGTTGCTTTGCTATTGACACTCCTGCTCTTAAAGTAGCTAGTTCTTCGTTCTGTTCTAGCTTTTCTTCTTGAATTTGTTGGTTCATCATAGCTTTCATCTTATCAAGATTCAATCTTTCCTTGCCTTCTTCCTCTCGTCTTTGATTTTCTTGTGCTCTTAAGTCCAATTCTCTGCCTTTTAATCTTAATAATGGATCTCCACCGTACTCACCCATGATTTTTTCTTCCTCTTTAGCAAAATCTCCAGTCATTTCTGCTATTAAAATTGATTTTCTAGCTTCTATCTGATTAGTTATCTGTTGAATTCTTTGTTGTGCTCTCATTAGCATTGGATTCTGTTGCATCATCTGTGGATTTTGCATCATTGGACCCATTTGTTGAGTTAATTGTTGTAATTCTTGTAACTCTCTTACAAATTCTAACTGAACTTGCTCTTGAGCCATTAAAGAAATGTGTTCTAAAATATTTTTTTGTAATGAAGCCATAGCCATTGGATTATTTTGAACCATATTTAATCTCATAAAGTTTAAATGTGCATCAATATGTGCTTTGTGATCTTGTCCTGGAAAAGCTTGAAAAGGTTTTGCAGAAATTGCAAGAATATGTTCTAAACTTGGATCCATTGGTTGAGGTGCTTCAGGAGGTGGTAGTATTGAATTTATATTTTTAACTCCGATAGCTTCATACATAGATCTGTATGCTTGATACAAATTATGAATTTGAGGATTAGATTGAGCAAGTTGTAATTGAGTTTGTGCCATTGATATTCTTTGTGTTTGAGAGAATATGTTTGGGTCTGCAACTGGTAAAATATCTATTCTATCATCAAAGTCTTGTAGCTTAACTTCTCTTGAAGCTCCTGGTACATCGTATGGATATACAGGTGGTAAATAAGTTTTAAATACTTCTGATAATAATTTAAACTCTTGTTTAAGTCCTACGTATAATCTTTTGTGTATGGCCGACATTACCCGCGATCCACGTTCCAATAATGCTACCGTCGTACCGACTGCCGCGGATTGATTCATATCACCCACTTGCATATCAGCGATGGCCGCGAATCGTTGGCCTGCAGAAACAACAACTCCCATTAATTGTAATAATGTTTGATCAGGACCTTTGAAAGGTAAAGTCATAAACTGATCTTTGATATTGCCTCCCGGAGCGTCGACATCTCTAAACTCACCTGGTTGTAAAGGTTGTGCATCGTCTCTAACTCTAATACCTCTTGATTTAAATCCAGCAGGTAAATTAGCTAAAGTACCAGCATCAAGTAATTGTCTTAAAGCAGCAGTAGCTGTTCTAGTCAAACCACCAATCATATGAATTAAACCAAAGCCATAGAATCCTGTGCCTGGTAAAAATTTAAATTGCACAAAGTATTGTATTTTTTTCTTAAGTGGATCTGTTGGTTGGTAATTTCTTCTTATAGATAAAATTGTATTATTAGCTTGAGCTATTGTTATAATGTAAGGAAGTTTAATTCCAGTAGGATCTCCATTTTCATCTGTATCCTCATAACCTTCTAAATCTAAATCAGTATGCATTTCGTAAATAGTATATTGATTCTCTTGACCATCTTTTGAAATACCTTCTAATTCTAATTTTTTATCACCCAATTCAGTTTGATTAATTGGTGGATTTCCTAAATCTACATCTCTGTAAAAACCAGAGACTTGTTGTTTTCTTAATTCATTTTCTGACATCTTGATGACGTGAACAATTGCATCTGCATCATCTAATGAGTTTGCACTATATGGAACAATTAAATCTTCCGCAGGAACAAATTTTGATACGGCTCTACCTAAAAGATCGTCGTAATAAACTTTCTTAAATGTAGAGCCGGACAGGGGTAGATAGAAAAGCATTTGGTCAAATTCTGGTTCATATTCTTTCATCTGATCCATAATTTGATAATTCATAAAATCTTTTACTCTATTTGCTTGGTCTTGTTTTTCAGTTGTAACATCTCCTAAAATTTGTGCTCTTACTGGACCTTCAGCAGGTAATAATTCTTTGTATGCTTGTGCTTGAAATTGTGTAACGGCTTCTGCAAGAACAGGGTGATTAACACCAGATGCACCTTTGAAAGGTTCTGTTCTTCTTTCGTATTTAAATCCTAATAGGTCTAAACCTTCTCTATAAGATTGTTCCCAATCGCTTCTAGATTCTTTGTACTCATTGTATTGATCATAAAGTTTTGATCCTAATGAATCTAAAATTCCTTCGTCTAAAAATTCTGCAAGGTTTGTAAAATGATCTTCAGATCCTGATTTTGAAGCAAGGCTTGGATCAAAAGAAATTTCTGCTCCACCTTCTTCAGTCATTGAAATCTCTACAGGTCCACCTTCAGTTTGAATCTGTTCAGCTTCGTCTTTTATAGCTTCTTGTATTTCAACTTCTCCAGGAAGTTCAACGGTCGTTTTAGTATTGGGTAATGCTTTATCTATTTCAGCCATGAAATATTTTAACCTTTCTCTGTGATTGTTTCAACACCTTGTTCCATCATATTATCAGGTGTTTCTTTGCCTGTCAAACTTTGAATAAACTCATTTTCATACTTAAAGCTCATTGGCATTTTTTGTTCTATAGGCATAGGATTTTCTTTAGCCCATTGTAATAGTTCTTCTTGGCTAACACGTTTATTGTTAGCTGTATTTACAAATTCTCCTAAAATTTCGTTATATTTAATATCCATTATTTTCTTCTAAACATTGTTGCAAGTCCACCATTAGCAAAAGAACCCATATCAGCTGCTGTACCCGATCCACTCATAAAACTATCTACACCGCCCCAAGAAGATTGATATCCTCCTGTGCCTGATTGTCTATTTGATTCTGCCATTTGTGAAGTTAGAGTTGCAGCTCTTCTTTGAGCTTCTGCTTCTGCAGCTTGTCTTTCAATTTCTAATCTAGTGTAATACTCATCAATAGCTCTTTGCTCTAAACCTTTTCTTTGTCTTTCTGCAGCCATTTGAGCTCTCTTTGTAACTAGATCTCCATAGTTACCAAACATTGATCTTATGTTGTAACCATATGCATCTTTGTTATCATCTGTTGTACCCATTTGTTCAGTAATAAATAATTGATCGCCAATAGGTAAATTAGAAAAAGTTTTATTTGATAAATTTTGTAAAGCCGTAATACCTAAACCAATTCCAGGAATACCACTTGCAGCACCTAAAATAAATCTACCTGCATCTGATCCATATTCTAAACCTTGTCCAATAATATTTTGTAAACTGTTAATGATTCCACCTTCTTCATAATTTATTCTACCACCATTTGCTTTAAAGAATTTTGTATAATCAAATTTTGGTTTTGTTCTTTCTTCTTCAAAGTCACTATCTTCATATCTTCCTTCGACCTCATCAAAAGTTTTTTGTCTTTCTTTTCCTTCTCCAGCTAAACCTAACTTCTTTGCGATGTCTATCATTCGTTGACGTTTGCCAGCACCTTTTGATTTACCATAAGCTTTCATAACTTTAGCTTTATCAGCTTGAGATAAGTCTTCACCTATTTCTTCAAGATCTTCAATAGAAGGTTCTTTTTCTTTTTCTGTCTTTGCTTTCTTCTTAAACAAAGTAGATAGTCCTTCACCAGCAGACGCAGGATTGATCATCTTTAAGATCATCATACTATCTTCTGGATTTAATTTTATGTATTCGCTTACCTTATCAGCAATGGCTGCAGCACTTAAACCTGCAACAGCAATACCTGCCGCTTCAGCAAAAGGAAGAGCTAGTGCTATTGGCATAGGTTAATAATACTCGGGGTTAATTTTTCTAAAGTTGTTTTCATCTTTTTCATCTTCAGGATGCGATATGAAACCTCCCTGTCTAAATCGCATGACGGCTTGCGTCATTGAATCTACTAAATCGTCATTGTCTCCATAAGGAAACGATGCACACTCTTCAATCACCTCTTCTGCAAATTTATCTTCCGTAGCCCAGATCTGACCACTCTCAAATAGTGGAGCAACGGCATTAACCCTAGCATGTTTATCATTACCCTTGCTAGGTACGTAATTTATAACAGGAATACCCATTTTTCGCAACTCATAAGTTAATGGTAATCCAGAAGCCTTACCCTCAATAATAACCGTATCAGGATTCCAATATTTAAATTGTTCATAAGCAACCTTACGTAATTCAGGAAATTCCAATCGTTCTTTATGGGCATCTAATAGAATTAAATTTGGTCCGCTGTCCTCGTTTGGATAAAAAACACCCCACGTAGTAATTGCAGAATAGTCTGCAGACTCTTTCTTAAGAAAGGCAGTATCATAGGATTGAATGATATGTTCAAGTTGTGGAACATAACCTTTATCCCAAACCTTCCACCATTCACGTTTAATGATAGATCCTTCTTCTGCCGTTGGATTTTGCATCCACTGTGCATTCCATTTACCAATGGACAGCGAAGCTTTTACAGCTTCTAATTCTTCTAGCTTCCAATAACCTGGCCAGACTGGATCACCTGATGGAAGTATGGCTGGAAATTCTATGACATCCCATTTATCTGATTTTAATTCTTTTTGAGATCTTAACAACATACCT
>Ga0209536_100010938_pt1 | contig 13331 bp, 10 predicted proteins | sample DeeMarSeWOR28_12_FD_187461 | JGI IMG/M metagenome (GOLD analysis project Ga0209536, IMG submission 187461) | Marine sediment microbial communities from White Oak River estuary, North Carolina - WOR-2-8_12 (SPAdes) (version 2) | ecosystem: Environmental > Aquatic > Marine > Intertidal zone >...
GCGTGCCGGTATTGAACCTCGAAGTGGATTGTGTGGATAAGCGCAATTTTGCCGAAGGCCAGCTGCGAACCCGCGTCGAAGCCTTCATCGAGATGCTTGGGAGCCGCACCAGACCGGCGCCTTGATGGGTCAAAACGAATTATGCAAAGATGAAAATAAAAAAAAAGAACCCCCAGCCAAAAACAATAATCGGTTGGAAGGAATGGATCGGGTTACCGGATTTGGGTATACCCGCGGTTAAGGCCAAAATCGACACAGGCGCCCGCACTTCAGCCCTGCATATATTCAATCTAGAGGAGTTTGACGCAGACGGCCGACGAATGGTGCGATTCGGTATCCATCCGCTGCAGCGCCGAAAAGATATCGTGCGGTTTTGTGAAGCGCCGGTGTTGGAGACTCGACGGGTAAAAGATTCAGGTGGCCATATTGAGAAACGTTATGTAATTCGGACAACAGCAGTGATGGGGACCGAGAGTTGGCCGATCGACATTACGCTGACGAACAGAGACTTGATGCTGTTCAGGATGCTGCTCGGCCGCACAGCGGTGGAAAATAAATTTCTGATAAATCCGGGCCGCGCCTATTTAACGGGACGATCATTACCAAAAGTATACAAAACTGGAAATATTAAGAAGGCAAAAAAATGAAAATCGGCATACTTTCACGTAAGCCCGAGCTTTACTCTACCCGAAGCCTCATTGAGGCTGGCAGAAAGCGCGACCATGAAATCCAAGTTATTAATCCGTTACGCTGCTACATGAACATTACCTCACATCACCCGGCCATTCATTACAAAGGTGAAAAACTGAAAGGTTTCGATGCCATCATTCCGCGCATCGGTGCCTCAATTACTTTTTACGGCACTTCGGTGGTGCGGCAGTTTGAAATGATGGATGTCTTTTGTCTCAACGAATCGGTCGCCATCAGCCGCTCGCGGGACAAATTGCGGAGTATGCAGCTGCTTGCCCGTAGAGGAATCGGCCTGCCGGTCACCGGCTTTGCCCATTCAACCCAGTTTACGGATGATCTCATCGATCTCGTGGGCGGCTCTCCTTTGGTGGTCAAGATGATCGAGGGTACCCAGGGGGTCGGTGTTGTGCTGGCCGAGACCCAAAAAGCAGCTCAAAGTGTTATTCAAGCATTGCGCAGTCTAAAAGCCAATATCCTGGTGCAGGAATTTATCCAAGAATCCAGCGGTACCGATATTCGCTGCCTGGTCATCGGAAACAAGGTTGTTGCCGCCATGATGCGCAAGGGGCCTCCGGGAGAATTCCGATCCAACCTCCATCGTGGCGGCCAGGCCAAAACTGTGCGCATCACCCCTGAAGAGCGCTCCACAGCGGTCCGGGCGGCCAAAATCATGGGGCTGAGGGTCGCCGGTGTCGACATGCTCAGATCAAATCATGGGCCGGTCGTCATGGAAGTCAACTCCTCACCCGGATTGGAGGGCATCGAGAATACAACTGGTAAAGATGTTGCGGGGATGATTATCGAATATATCGAAAAAAACGCCGGGCCCGGAAAAACCCGCACCAGAGGCAAAGGTTGATGCGCGCACCGTTATCATTAGCCGGCTCAAAAATAAAGCCCGGTCAGCAGGCCACAATCCAGGTGCCGGTGGCCCGTCTGTATACCCACACCGAAATGACAATGCCGGTTCACGTCATTCACGGTTACAAGGACGGCCCGCGATTGTTTGTCAGCGCCGCCATTCACGGGGACGAGATCACCGGCACTGAAATCATCCGGCGCCTGATGAAGCTCAAAAAAATCAAAAAACTGAGAGGATCGCTGATCGCCGTTCCGGTGGTAAATGTTTACGGGTTTTTGCAGCAGTCGCGTTACTCTCCCGATCGCCGCGATCTCAATCGCTTTTTCCCGGGCTCCGAGAAAGGCTCGCTGACATCGCAACTGGCGAACATATTTATGAACGAGATCGTGGCCAACAGCACCCACGGCATCGATTTGCACGCCGGTTCCAATCACCGCACCAACCTGCCGCAGATTCGTGCGGACATAGAGAATCCGGATACACTGCGGCTGGCGGAGGCTTTCCGAGTTCCGGTTATTATAAACGCCAACATCCGCGATGGTTCCCTGCGACAGGCGGTCAGCGAGAAAAACATCCCTTTTCTGCTATACGAGGCCGGAGAGGCACTGCGCTTTGATGAAGTCGCCATTCGGGCCGGAATCCGCGGTATCTTATCGGTCATGGAAGCCATCGGGATGCTCAGGCGAATCCGGGCACGCAAAGCGGTCATCGAGCCGCTGATCGCCGATGCCACCAGTTGGATTCGCGCGCCGGCCTCCGGCATTCTGCACATGAATGTCCCGCTTGGCGCCAAGGTCGGCAAAAACAAAAAAATTGGAGAAATTGCAGATCCCTTCGGCGGCCCTGAAGCAGCGATCGAATCGCCCGTGTCCGGGATGGTCATCGGTCGGCTGAATTTGCCGCTCGTTCACCAGGGCGATGCAGTGATTCACATTGCCCGAATCGATCGGCTCGCCGGCATTGAACCCGTTATAGCGGATTTTAAAGAAGATATTAGTGGAAAAATGTAAAAGGTGTTTCAGGTGTCAGAAAAAGATGACAGAATGCGAATTCTGATAATTCTTAACCTCATCAGGTGTCTCACCCTGACACCCGAAACCTGACACCTGAAACCTTATCTAACTTTAAGGCGTAAGCGGCCAGAACACCGGCAGAATAAACACAATAACGAGCAGAACGACCAGCGTTAATAACCCGCCAACCTTGAGGTAATCCATAAACCGGTAGCCCCCCGGACCCATCACCAGAATATTGGCAGGGTGCGAAATGGGTGTCATGAAACTCGCCGACGCCGCCATGGCAACCGCCATCAGCAGGGCATGGGGAGCCAGTCCCATATTTGTTGAGGTGCTTAAAACGATGGGCGCCATGAGCACGACAAGTGCGGCTGTCGGCACAAAGCATGTCGCCAGAAATGTCAGTGTCACCAGGCCGAGCATCACGGCCCGGGGTCCAAACGGGCCGACAAAGGTGACGACCCCCTCTGCAATCAGCCTGGCAGCGCCGGTTTGATCCAACGCCGTGCCCAGCGGCAGCAGCCCGGCTATCAGGAATACCGCCTTCCACTCGATCTGTCGATAGGCTTCATCCATGGAAAGGCAGCCGCAAAGGACCATCAGCGCCGCACCGATTACGGCAGCGATGTAAATCGGCACCCATCCGATAATGACCGGCAGTAAAATAACGCCCATAATGGAGATTGAAATTTTCATCTTCTCGCGCCGCACCTCCTCCTGAGCCGTTCCCGTCAGCACGATAAAATCAGGCTCACTGCCCAGCATTTCCAATTTGTTGCGTTGGCCCAGAAGAAGCAAGGCATCGCCGAAGCGCAAGGCCATATCCCGCAGGTTGGAGCGGTAGGCCTTTCCCTCACGCCATATGGCCAGAACGTTCAAACCGTATTTTTCACGAAAATTCAGCTGGCGCAGCGTCGTTCCAACCATTGTCGTGTGCGGTGAAAGAATGGCTTCCACCAGCCCGACATCGCCCGATACCAGCGCCTTGATGTCCGGGCGGGTCCTGCGTTCGACAATCAGTTTTTCAAGCTCCCTTAAGATATCAAAATCCGACAGGCGACCTTCAACCACCAGGCGGTCATTGGCCTGCAGGATCTCCGATGGTTCCGGCATCAGGATCGGATCGTTGCCCCGCATGATCCCCAGGACCCGGCTGCCGAGGCTTTCTGCCAGCCGGCTTTCCTTCAGGGTTTTTCCGATCATGGCCGAATCCGGCGGCACCGTCATGACCATCAGGCGTTCGTCGAGATGATAAATATCGATAAGCTCGGATCGGGATACGAATCTGAATTGCTCGAAACCGGAAAAATTTTTTAATTCTTCCAGGCGTTCATGATGCCCGGCAATCAGAAGCACATCACCGCGTCCCAACGGTATGTCCGGCAGATTGGTGCGCCTGATGCTGTCATTGCGGCGAATCGCCAGCACATTGGTTTCGAATCGGCCGCGAAAGCCGATCGAATTCAGCGTCTTGCCGATAAAGGGGGAATTTCCCGCAACGATAATTTCGCCAATTTTAATGTCGCCTGAGTAAGGCTCTATGATATCAACTCCACCCGCTTCAACGATTAACTGCTGCCAGCTTTTCAATTCCTTTAAATCTTCAATTCGGCCCTCAACCGTCAACTGATCTCCGGCCTGCAGGGTTTCGGCGGGTCCCGGAGCGGACCGTATTTGATTATTGCGAATAATGCTGATCACGTTCCAGCCTAAGGCCGACCCCAAGCGGCTTTCGGCCAAAGTTTTATTTACGAGCATCGAGCCAGGCGGTATGCGGATATTGAATAACTGCTCCCCGAGGTCGTATTGGCTTTCCCAGTCGACGGATTTGCTGCGGGTCAGTTCTTTGGCAACATCGCGCTGGGGTAAAAGCCGGCGCCCCACAAAAACCATAGATGCAACGCCGCAGAGCATAATCACCAGGCCCACGGGCGTAAAATCAAAAAAGGTAAACGACTTTAACCCCGCATCCCGCAGGGCTTCACTGACAAGGATGTTGGGCGGCGTACCGATCTGCGTCGTCAGCCCCCCCAGCAGGGATCCATATGCCAGCGGCATCAGAAGCCTTGAAGGCGGGCTGCCCGTGTGGCGCGCAATATCCATGACCACCGGAAGCAGTAAAGCCGCTACAGCCACATTATTCATGACTGCGGACATCACGCCGGCACTGATCATGATAACGACGATCATTCGTGCTTCACTGTTGCCCGCCAGCCTCAACACATAGTGGCCGATAACATTGGCAACTCCCGTGCGGGTTAATCCGCCGCTCAGAATAAATACCGCCCAGACCGTGACCACGGCCGGATTGCTGAAACCCGCCAGGGCTTCACCCGGTGTTACCAGGCCGGTTAGGGCAACCGCTCCAAGCGACAGCAGGGCGGTGACCTCCATCGGGATCCATTCGGTTATTAAAAATATAACGGCAACGATCAGAATAGACAGCACGAGCATGATTTCCGGTGTCATCATAATTCGCCCTTATACGTTAAAAATTGTTGCTAATTTTAGGTCGTGATAATAGTTAAAAAAAGAGCTTAATCATTATAGCAAGCGAAGCAACTCTTTTATAACAAAAAAGACTTTTGGGTCCGTGTCAGGTCGAAATTTTTTCATTTCATGATTATCTTAAAGATACGGATTTAGCGGTATTCGGATTCCGGCACCCGGCAAGCAAAAGGGGGAAGTATGGATCAGCATAGCCTCGGTAATCTTAAAAAAGAGACGCTTCGCACCGCAGAAGACCTGGCAAAAATGGTTGTTCGCATTGCTCAGGCAGCTCCGGCCGATGCTATCATATGTGCCACTGAAACCGGAGCTTTGGCGATCCAGGTCCATAGCCTATCCCCACAGATTCGCGTCATTGCCGCTACGACTAACGCAGAGACCTATGACACCCTGACTGAAAAAGGCCTGGAAACAGTGCGACTGCCCATTCGCGCAATTGACAGGCACAACCAGGTTCGACATATGCTGTCGGTTACCCTCAGATCACAGCGTATTTCTGTCGGCGATCTGGCTTTATGCGCGTTGGGTCGCAATGTTTACCGCAAAGAGAAAGGCGACTTCGTTGTGCTGGAAGATGTAGAAGCGGACATCGAGTATCTTGCGGTTTCCGACCTTCTGAAACTGACCGACGGTATTCGGCCCAGCGTCCTGGAGGTTGCAATTAACGTTGCCTGCAAAATTGGCCAAATCTCCCGCAGCGGAAGGAACATGGGGACGATTATCATGCTGGGCGATTCGGTTGAAGTTTTAAAAGGTTCCAAACAGCTTATTCCCAATCCTTTCCAGGGCCACGCGGATGCCGATCGCAGACTTACCGATTCCGATACCCAGAATGCGATGGTCGAGCTATCCAAGCTTGATGGCGCCTTTGTTCTGCGCGGTGACGGCTTTATTCAGACTGCCGGCGCTTTTTTGGCCACCTTTGATGTCGAGGTTAAAATCCCACCCGGCTTTGGCGCCCGACACCTGGCTGCCGCCGCCGTCACAAAACGGACTGCCGCCACGGCGGTTGTCGTTTCGGCAACAGACGGCTTTGTCCGGGCCTTTTCCGGCGGGGCCATGGTTCTGCAACTGGATCCGAACGTGCCGTATGATCTTATCGTTGGAGACCGATAATTTTGCTAACTTCGCCGGCGGGAACATCTCGAAATCAGGGACAGCAAAAAAACAGGTGGACCCATGACCACAGACAAATGCAGACCGCGACACGGCAAACCGAGGTCAATCAGCGATAACCTCCAAAAGCTCTTGGATCTCTTCAGCCCAAAGGACAGGATCCTGGTTACCATAGATGCCGACCCGGATTCCATGGCATCGGCCTTGGCGCTGAAACGCATCCTCTGGCGCCGGGTCAATACGGTAACGATTGCGCATTTCAATGAGATCAGGCGATTTGACAATCTCACAATGGCGAGACTGCTGAAGATCCCCCTGATAAAACTCAATAAGATCGACTCACAAAGCTTTTCCAAAATTCTGCTGGTCGACGGTCAACCCCATCATCATGCGCCATTGGCAAAATTTACATACGATGCGGTTATCGACCACCATCCGATGAATATGCCGGTGAAAGCCTCTTTTGTCGACATCCGGCCAGAATACGGGGCAACCGCCACCATCATGACGCAATACCTGCGTGCGGCCAAAATAAGGCCCTCCAAAAGTCTGGCCACCGCACTGGTCTACGCGATTCGAGCAGATACCCGCAATTTTGAGGCCGGCGCCCTGGACGAGGATGTCAAAGCCTTTCTCTTTCTTTTCCCATATGCCAACATGCACTTGCTGAGCAGAATCGAAACCGCCGAAATGGGACTGGCGGAACTGCCGTATTTTCAGCAGGCGCTTGAAAACAGGCGGCTCCGCAAAGGAAAAATTTTCAGTTATCTGGGTCGGGTTCATTCCCAGGATACACTGGTGCTCGTTGCCGATTTTTTTATGAAATGTAATGAAGTAACCTGGGCAGTCGTCTCCGGAATTTACCGCAAAAACCTGGTGGTCGTCATTCGCAATGACGGCCTTCGAAAAAATGCCGGTTCATTGGCAAGCAAAGCCTTCGGTCCTTTTGGAAACGCCGGCGGCCATCGCGCCATGGCCCGGGCCGAGATTCCCCTGGTAAATTTGGCGGGTCATTTAAAAGAATACGGCGAGGCAACGTTAAGACCATTCATCATGCAGCAGTTCGAAAAATCTGCCAGATAATGATTCAGTGGAATTCCGTCCGGTTTTGGATCCCTGCCAAAAACCTGTTTAAAAGATATTAGAAGTGGTTTTGAAACCACTTCTAGCCTTTACCTACAGCCAATTTTTTCGTTTGAAAAAAAGCATCATGCCGCAAAAAATGACAATCAGCAAAATCCACAGAAACGGGTAAGACCACTTCCATTCAAGCTCAGGCATATATTTAAAGTTCATTCCATAAATGCCGGCCACGAAGGTCAGCGGGATGAAAATAGTGGCCATGATGGTCAACACTTTCATGACCTCATTCATTTTATTGCTCACAGTGGACAGGTACAGATCCATCAAACCCGAAAGAATATCCCGCAAAGATTCGATCGTATCGATGACCTGAATCGTATGATCATACACATCACGGATAAAAACCTTATTGGCTTCCTGAACAATAGCAGATTCTGTCTTTTGCCAGGTGCTCAGGACCTCCCTGATCGGCCATACCTGCTTGCGGAAATAGATCAATTCTCTTTTCAGATCATAAATGGCCTGTAGAATCTCCGGCGTCGGCTGTCCATGCAGCCGCTCCTCGAGGTGCTCGATTCTCTCACCCATTTTTTCAAGGATTAAAAAATAGTGGTCAACCACGGCATCAAGAAGGGCATAGGCCAAATAATCGGGCCCGGATTTGCGAATATGAACCCTTCCCCTGCGGATACGCTCACGCACAGCTTCGAAGACATCTCCTTCAATCTCTTGGAATGATAACAAATAATGGAGCCCCACAATCAGACTCACCTGCTCGGAGGTGATATGGCCGGTCGTTTCGTCAAACTTCAGCATTTTAAATACGAGAAAAATGTATTCTTCGAAATCTTCTACCTTAGGACGCTGACCGGTATTTACAATATCTTCCAGAGTCAGCGGGTGAATGTTGAAATGTGTGCCGATTTTTTCAATCAACTCGACCTCATGCAGCCCGTCGATGTTTATCCAGCTAACCGGCGGCGTGTCTTTAAAGGCAAAAGATTCTTCAATGCTTTCTAATTTCTTTTCTTCCAGACGAACCTGATCGTAACCCATCAAGGTGATCCTGGCTGTCTCGATCTTCTGTTCCCCGACATGTACCAGGATTCCAGGGGACATACCGGCCTTTTTGGACGACTTCTTGATAAATTTAGCCGTTCTTCTGATCCTTTTTTGCATGTTTTTTCACCTCCTTGCCGCTCACGGATCGTTTTTATTTTTGATTGACGGATCTTAAAAGCTCAACACACGCCTCCAATGAAGCTATCGAAGACATGATGACTTTGCGCTCCGTGTTTACATGGATCTGCTCAAAAAAATCGGGCGGTAAAATCGTGTAATTAATCTGAATCTGTTTATGCATATTGTTGATCTGGGTAATAGAGGTCTCCAGGCTTTCAATTCTGACTTCATAAAATTTTTTGCGGTTCTTTTCCTTTAAGTCGCCAAAGAGGATCAACAAGTCGCGATTATACTCCAGGATTGCGGTGACGGTTGTGATCGCCAATTGAGAGGAGAGAAAAAGGTTTTTCTGTTCGTTGTAATTTTGGTTGGCCCTGGCGGATGCATCCAACTTGTTCTGAATGTCTTCAAGTATATTAATATACGTAGACAATTTACCAATTGCGGACTCCAGGTCAGGCTGAATATCCGAGAATCGAACCGGCTTTTCTCTCGAAAATAATGGGCAGGGGTTCAAAAGGACTGCCAAACAGATCAAAAAAAGCAAGACTTTTTTCATTTCTTTTATCCTTATTTTCACTAAAATAAAGGCTTTTAGCGTTATGGTTCATTAACGATGAGAAATGCGACATAGGCGAAATAGAGTATCAAAAAAACGATTCCCTCCCAGCGGTCTAAAGAACGCTTTTTCCCGGTAAACATAAAGAAAAACAGCATTAAACTGGAGAGAATCACGACACCGAGGTCGATATTATTCTTCGATTGAAACGGCAGCGGCTTAATGGTGGCGCTGATTCCCAGAACGAAAAAGATGTTGAAAATATTTGACCCCACAACATTGCCCACGGCAATTTCCACATTCTTTTTATAAGCCGCCACAGCCGAGGTGGCCAGTTCGGGCAATGATGTCCCCACAGCGACGATGGTCAATCCAATCAACGCTTCGCTCATGCCCAATTTTGTGGCAAGGACAATGGCGCCGTCTACGATCCATTTCCCGCCGATCGTTAACCCGACCAGCCCCGCAATAATACGCAACAATGACCGCAGCCAGCCATTATGCTTGGCGGGAACATGCTGCTCCATCCCTTCTACCCGCGTTGCGATGGAAAATGTGTAATAGATAAAAATCGTAAAAAAACAGAGAAAGATAAGTCCGTCAATTCTCGTCAGCACAGATCCGCCGGCACCATCGAGTATCCGATCATTGGCCATAAACAACAGGACAATCGCGGCCAGCAGGCTAAACGGAATTTCTTTCCAGACGGTGCCCTTTGTGACAGCCAGAGGATAAATGATAGAGGATATGCCCAGAATCAGAAAAACATTGGCAATATTGCTTCCCAGCACATTGCCGATGGCAATGTCGCTGTTGCCCTTGAAACTGGCAATGAGGTTGACAAACAATTCCGGGGTCGAGGTGCCAAAGGCAACCACCGTCAACCCGATAACCAGGTCGGATACATTCAAGCGTCTGGCAACAGAAACAGCACCGTCAACCAGAAAGTCCGCACCTTTGATTAAAAAGACGAAGCCGATGGCAAAAAGCACATAGGTCAAAATGGATCACCGATTAGCTTGTGTTACCGTAACGCCATCACTAAATGAATTGATGCAAAACTCAAATGCGCTGTCGGTTTTTCGCGGCTGGAAGCCGCTCTCACCCCACCTGTCGATCCCTTTATAGGTGGGAGCGGCTTCCAGCCGCGATTTTATAAAATCGATTCATGATATTTAAGGCACCGTACAAACGGCCGTGTCCGACGCTCTATCCAGGACCTTTTTGGTAGTGCTGCCAAGGGCGTAATCCTTGACAGCGGAAGATCCTTTTCTGCCAAGTATAATCGTACCGATCGCATTTTCTTCAGCTTCCTCTATAATATCCCTGGCTGCACTGCGGCTGCCATCAACCAGCCTCACAGAAATTTGATTTTCAGCAAGTCCTGCCTCAATGAGTATTTCACGGGCTTTTTTCATGTAAGGGGCGACCACATCTCCGGCTTTTATTTGCCAGAATTTCTGAACCCCCGGAAATTCTTTCAGCACTTCTTTGGGGACATAACGCCTCAAATCCCGTTTTGAATGAAATACCGTAACATCTACTTCGGTACCTGCAAGCATAAAACCGGCGTGTTCCACAGCTCTCATGGCATTTTCCGAGTTTTCAACCGCCAGCAGAACTTTCTTACTTTTCACCGTCCCCTTGATCAGCCAGACCGGGCACACCTTTACATATTCCAGCACCTTATTTGCAATCTCTCCTGTAAAAAAATCCTCCAGGCGGCTGCGCCCGCGTGAAGATATGATGATGGCATCCGCCTTTTTGTGGTTTTCGGCCCAACCGCAGATATCCCGGGCAACGCCGACCTCTATTTTACGAAAAACCGCCTCGACTGCTTTTTGGGTAAATCCGATTTGCAGCAGTCGGTCTTTCGCATCTGTCAGTATGCGTTCGGCCATTTGGCTGCTTTTTTTCTCGATTTCCATCAACTGCTTCTCGGTTTCGCGGCTTTTCTGACTGTCTTCGACAAGAATCGCCGGCAGCTTCGGCAGAAGGTATACCAGCGATAATCTTAAATTGTGTTTGGATCCGAAAATACGGTTGACATAATCCAGAGACTTCAATGCATTCTCGGAGCCATCGATTGGCACGACAATCATTTTTTCCAGATCTTTTGTCATTTTTTCTCCTCTTATTGAAAATATACGGTATTCAACAGAAGTTTGCTCCAATTTATTTAATAATGAAACCTAAATCAACCAAAAGGTAAATTAAAAACCGAGTTGACAATTACCTGTGGATTCGATAAAAATTTAAGAATCGTTTATATTTATTCGAATTTTCTTTATGTTAGGCAGTATTTGAAACCGATTTCCAACTCTATTTTGTTGTTAACCCACCCGATAAATAACGAGTGCTTATCAAATCATGGATTATGTCCTTTGGCTTGAAGTCGGCCTTTTTGTTCTCATGATGGGCCTTTCAGGCTTTTTTTCCAGTTCTGAAACCTCACTCTTTTCCCTGAGCGATATACAACTGGAGCAAATGCGGCGGGACCAACACCCCCGAATCGGCCTTATCCAGCATCTGCTCAGTCAGCCCCGACGACTCATCATCACCATCCTGATCGGCAACGAACTGGTAAATGTAACCGCTTCAGTTATTTCAGCAGCCATTGTCATAAAGGTGCTCGGCGCCGAAAACAAATGGATTAATCTTCTCATTATGGTGCCGCTGCTGCTGCTATTGGGTGAAATTACCCCCAAAGTTTTGGCCATCCGTCACAACATTGCCTTTGCCGGCTTCGAGAGCAAACTCATCGAATTCTTTGCCTGGCTGATCAAGCCGTTACGATTTGTGGTGCGCAAGGTAGCAGACTGGATTATTACACTTGTTATCGGCAAGGACCGCTCCCGCGGCAATATCATCACCGAAGATATGTTCAGAGTCCTCACCCGGGAGGCGGTCGGTGAAGGTGCTCTGGATCATTTTGAAGCCCAGTTTATTGAACAGATATTTGACTTCGGTAACAAGACCCTGGAAGATGTCATGACACCCCGATCAGATATATTTTTTCTGACCATGGATATGGCGCTGGAAGAGATTATCGTCGAGGTATGCAAATCCCGTCACACGAAGATCCCCATCTATCTGGAAAACCGGGATAATGTCTGCGGTATTCTGCACGCAAGAGATCTTCTGGGAATCGACATCGAGAAATTTTCGACGGATCCTCACCGACTGCAACGGCTTTTGCGGAAACCGTATTTTGTGCCGGAGTCCAAACTGGCCGCCGATCTTTTCCGCACCTTCCGGGAGCGCAAATTATCCATTGCCCTCACCGTTGACGAATATGGCGGTATCACCGGCATGGTCACCATGGAAGACCTGTTGGAGTGCATTTTCGGTGAAATTCACAGTCCCTCGGACGAGGTGGATCAGGTCAGCATCAAAGATCTGGGGCAAGGCCGCTACGCCGTGGACGGCAGTATGCCGATCGCAGATTTCAATCAGCAAATGGGTTCGGATCTTTCCGTTGAATGGGGCGAAACCATCGGTGGCCTCTTACTGCACCATTACGGCGAACTTCCACCCGAAGGTGATAAAATCGAAATCGACGGATTCCGCTTCAGGGTTATCGAAGTAGAAGAAAACCGTATTAAAACCGTGGAGTTTGAAAAAACCCCGGAAGTGGCGCCAACTGAAGAAAAACCGCCTGATGCTGCCGAGAATCCAATTCAAAAGCAGGGCGATAATGAATAAACCGCAAGGCAGGCACCCGACGTACTGGATTGCTTCAAGTCAGTCGATAGTGAAACCATGGACATATTGTTGACCCTGATTTTAATTTTGGCTTTCCTTCTGATGGAGGGCTTCTTTTCCGGTTCAGAAATCGGCGTCGTGAGCGCGGATCAGATGAAACTGCGCCATGAAGCTGCCAAAGGCTCCCGCGGGGCGAAACTGGCCCTGGAAATGCTCAAGAAACCGGAATGGTTGCTGTCCACTACGCTGGTGGGCACCAATATTGCGGTGGTCAGCAACACCACCATCGTTACGGCCTTGATGATCGAATTATTCGGGGTACAACACAGCTGGTTTGCCATTCTCCTGGTGGCGCCTTTGATCTGGATCTTTGGCGAAATTGTGCCGAAAAGTATTTTCCAGCAGCGCGCCAATACGATCACTCCCCGCGCAATTTTTGTGCTGCGTCTGGCCTCCTATTTGTTCTACCCCATACTCATTGTATTCACGCTGACGACGCGCCTGTTCACATGGCGTTTCGGTCAAAAGATCCAAAATCCCTTCACCCTTCGCGAAGAGATTCTTACCATGCTGCAGATGCCGGCTGCCGAAGGCGATATCCAACCCGACG
>Ga0209536_100010939_pt1 | contig 13331 bp, 5 predicted proteins | sample DeeMarSeWOR28_12_FD_187461 | JGI IMG/M metagenome (GOLD analysis project Ga0209536, IMG submission 187461) | Marine sediment microbial communities from White Oak River estuary, North Carolina - WOR-2-8_12 (SPAdes) (version 2) | ecosystem: Environmental > Aquatic > Marine > Intertidal zone >...
AGTATGTGGCCGGATGGGATTGGATACAGCCGGTACGTGACCGAAACACCGGAATCTGGGACAAGGTTTACATAGAAAGAACAGGAGCAATAAACATTAAAAATCCCCACGTGGTTACTCACGTTCCGGGTAGACGGTTTCCATCGGACCCTGAAACGGAACCGGCTATTATTAAAATATCAGCTGAACTCGAAAATCCAACCAAGGAGGATATGACAGGTACCTTTCGATATATTCTCGGTGATCAGAGGAATTCCTTATATGTACTCATTCCTGCGAATTCTACCTTCACGGTTCATTTTCCGGAACTACGTTTAAGTGATCCGAAACTTTGGTGGCCTAACGGCTACGGGCCACAAAATATGTACGATCTGACGCTGGAATTCATCACCGGAGAAAATACAGTTTCAGACGTGGAAAATCTCCGGATCGGCGTAAGGGAGATCCGCTCGGAATGGAATGCATTCACCCGGAGTTTGGAGTTTTATGTGAACGGGCAAAAAGTATTTATCAAGGGTGGAAACTGGATCATTTCGGATGCAATGCTCCGGTTTTCAGAGGAAAGATACGACGCCGAAGTAAGGTTCCACCGGGATATGAATCTGAACTTGATCCGCATCTGGGGGGGTGCGATCCTGGAAAGGCCTGAATTTTATACAGCATGTGATAAATACGGGATCCTTGTCTGGCAGGATTTCTGGATGACTGGTGATTGTAATGGACGCTGGCTGGATCCCAGGAAAAAGGATGATCAGTGGATCCGAAGGAAATATCCGGAGGACCACGAACTGTTTATTCGATCGGCAGTGGATCAGATAAAAATGATCCGTAACCACCCTTCCCTCGCCATCTGGTGTGGTGGAAATGAAATCGGGCCTCCAGAAGACATCGTAATGGTATTGAAAGATTCCTTGAACTCCGATCTGGATGGCACGCGCCTATTCATCGAGAGTTCAACCTCTGGCGAATTGTATTATAATACCAAAGGAGGAACGGGTGACGGACCCTATGGTATACAGAATCCCGAAGTGTTCTGGGAAGAACGTTCCTTCCCTTTCAATCCTGAGCTGGGTTCGATCGGAACGGGGGATTATCATTCGTTGAAGCAATTCATCCCCGATACAAGTATGATCGTTCCCGGTAAATATAAGTCCTTGGAGGAGGCTGATAACCGAAGGTGGCGAAACATTGAACCGGTTTGGCGTTATCATAAATACATAGGATATGGGAATTTTATTGAAAAATACGGCGAGCCGAATGATGTCAGGGGATTCTCTAATATCGCACAACTTATCAATTACAATCAGTATAGAGCCATGGTGGAAGGATTCAGTTCACATATGTGGGAATGGTATACGGGTTTTATAATCTGGAAAACACAGAATCCTTGGACTGCCCTGAGGGGGCAAATGTATGACTGGTACCTCGATCCCAATGCAGGGTTTTACGGTCTCCATCATGGAAGTGAACCCCTGCATATTATGTTCAATCCGGTAACCGGAATGATAATGATCGTAAATAACACCTTTGAATACTTCAGGGATGTAATGGTCGTTGCGAATGCCTATGATCAGGAGGGAAAATCCACCCGCCTGTATCAGCAACTGGCCGATATCGATCCGGCATCAATAAAAAATTGTCAGGCGATCGGAAGAGGGGTTCAATCCTTAAGCGCGGGTAAAGGAATTTTTCTCTGGTTGAAGTTATTAAATTCCCCTGACGAGATATTGAGTGAAAATTTATATTGGCTGCCCGATTCGGCGGGGAACTATCCGTTCCTTCAGGAGTTGCCAAAAACGGCCATACAAGCCCAGGCAACAAAGAGCGGAAATGATGAAATTAATTTAAAACTGTCCAATGATAATAGTAATCCTATTGCCTTTTTTATCAGAATTTCTCTTGTGAACGCAGAAACGAACCACAGGGTATTGCCCGTTTTTTATTCTGATAATTATGTAAGCCTCAAACCTGGCGAAGAAAAAACGGTGCATTTGAATTTTTATACCAAGCACGAGATAGAAAATTTAAAAATACACATTGAAGGTTGGAATGTTGAAAATACGATGGTTGATATCCATTGACCATCAGATGTATTTGTTGATTTCCACTCTTCATCGAATTCCAGAAAAGCTCGTTAAACGAAGATTAACAGGGAAAAACATGAATAATGAATAAAATTTTTTACCATGGATACTGATGTAAAAAATAACTGAAAAAATGATTAAATTAATCCGTAAAGTTAGATCTGCATTTCGACAGTCTGATAGAACTCCAAAATTTAAAAAAATGAAATATAGCCATACGTTTTTCCTATTTCCGGTATTGGTAATTCTAATGATTATCAGCTATAAAGTTTTCCCACAAACTCCAACCCTTAAGGCCGGGATCGCTAAAGTAGACATAACACCGACTGAAAATTTGTACATGGGTGGTTATGATGAATCATGTCGTATGGGACCATCTGAAGGACATTCTGGTAATATTTATGTTAGGGCGCTTGTATTCGATGATGATATAATCCAGATGGCGTTCATTGAACTTGATGTAGTAAGCCTTCCTTCATCGGATTATGATCCTCTCAGGAAAAAAATCAGCCAGGAGACAGGCATTCCTTTTCATCATATTATGATAGCGTGCGTGCACAATCATGCCGCACCCTATCCCGGGGGTAAAAATGTTGACTCAGAATGGTATAAAAATCTGGACAGTAGAATCATAAACGCTGTAAATGATGCAATTTCCGACCTGGAGCCTGTAAAAATAGGGGGAGGAACCGGTTTTTCAGCCATCGCGATGAACAGAAGAAAAAAAATGAGTAATACCCTGTCTTATCGTACCTTCGATGAAAACAATTCAAGTCAATCCTATGGCAAGTATAAAACGGATAATCCGGTAAAAATACGAGAAATGGAAGGTGTTTATCGCCTCGGAGCTAATCCCAGCGGGCCGATTGATGCGGAGGTTGGAATTATTCGAATTGATAATTTAGCTGGTCAGCCAATAGCCGCATTTATAAACTATGCATGTCATGGTACATCTCTTGGAGGACGGAATAATATAATCAGTCCTGAATGGAATGGTCATATGTTGGAATACATCGAACAGCAATACGCCGGATTAATTGGTATTTTTGCACAAGGCGCCGCGGGTGATATAAATCCGAGGTTTGTGGGTGGACTTGAAGGATGTGCCGATAATCTTGAAAATACAAAAAACCTGGGATATGAGATAGGAAAGGAAGTAGTACGGGTATTTAATTCAATAGAAACAGGGATCCCGGAAAGTTCCAAGATAAAATTCACACATGAAAATGTTGTATGTCCCAAGAAATACGGAGAAGTCGTTGAGGATTTTAAGAATACAACCATTGAAGTTCCTATTACCGCACTAAAAATCGATGAATTTACCTGGGTGACCTTCCCGGGTGAATTGTTTCACGAAATCGGACAAAAAGTTAAATCGAGTACCCATTCGAAGTATTCATTTATCGTCGGATATTGTAATGGAAGCTTAGGATATCTCCCTACTCAAATCGCTTACAGTGAGGGGGGGTATGAACCGTGGGCCACAAAGTTTGCACCAGTGACCGAAAAAATACTCGTAGCAGGTATAGAGAATATGTTGATTCAGTTATACTGACAGCTGAGATTGCCGAAATTTTTTCTGAATTTTAATTATTTAACAGATCATCTGCCGCAAGCACACAGAAAATATAGGATCCGGCACCCGGCATCACGTATTCAGACTGTTGCCAGAGATAGGGGAAATTCTCTTTCAATTCCGGAAAATCCGGCCGGATTAAGGCAGTTCCAGAGACCATACCACCCGGAATATAATACCACATATGACGATACACGCCAAATCCTGAGGTAATGGAATGTGCACCAACCCCGGAAGTCAACGATGTATTGGAGCCGGGATGACATCCCAGCACGTAATTCAGGACCCTTAACACCAGTTCCCTGTCGAAAAATTCAGGATATTTCCGGATCAGATAATAATGTTCAAGTGCATATCGCTGAATATCCCAGCCAACACCCCATATCCTGGGTCTCCATGGAACACCAAATGGATTAGTGGCCAGCGTGGAATCAAGTGTATGTTGATAGGATTTGAGGGCCGTTGTAAATTCCAATTTAAAATTCTCATCCTTGATCAGATCCATTACCCTTGCGACACCCCAGGCGGATCGCTCCATATTGTTCTTTATCTCAGGTAATAATGTAATCAGACGGGAAGCATATTCTTCCTCCTTGGTGGTATACAATAGCTCTGCCGCGGCCAGTATTTCTTCCAATCCGGTGTTTCTTGGTACATAGGCATTCGGTTTTTTTACAGGCTCACTTGCCTGTTCCTTATGCCAGGCTTTTATGGCCGTTTCAAGGCATTCCCGGGCCAATTTTTCATCATATCCCTGCAAGGTTCTACTGGCGGCAGTAAGGGCGGCAGCCACCTGATATTCGAGACCCGTGTCTTTATTGGTGAATACCCATCGGTCGTCCGGCACACCCGACCGGGTAAGCGTTTTTTCTTTTGGATCCATACTGGAATCATAAAAAAGCTGATCGGTCTGTGAGGCCCAGTCGCCGGTTATGTTGCGTCCTTCCCGGGTTGCGATGATCCCGGCAAAGCTATGTCCTGCCGCCCGGTATCCGGACAGAAGATTAATGGCTCCGTGTTTGATCTGTTGTACAAAATCAGGTATTCCGTCGGGACGGTACATGCGGACCATCTGATCCTTATAATTAACCGTTGTCTGATCATGGAAGCTGTCAAAAATTTCATTGGCAAGCACCAGATAATGTGTTGTGGCCGCCTGGGAACCTGCTGCAAGATCATCGTCTCCTGCGTCGTGCCAACCTCCTACATTCAAAAATGGTACCGGGCTAAGTGGTGCATAATCCGTCTCGGCCTCTGCATACTGCCGGTAACTATCCACATGCTCGATGGCCAGGGGAGCCTGGAGGGCATCATCCAGGTGACAGGCCCCATGCCAGATAGCCTGACGATCCCGAACGCCGATATGACACATCTGAATCGGGAAATAGCCTTCTAACGCAGGTTGCCAAATCCCTTCCTTATATACTTCCGGGTCGATGGAAAAAGGGTGTGTGGTCTGATCCCCGTATCTGACCATATACATGCCGGGTTCTCTAACGGACGTAAAATTAAACACAGCATACTGATAACATAAAAATCTCCCCCAAAAAACCGCTTCTTCGGATAAGACTACATTCAACTTATTGTCATTTTCAATCCGGATCAATTGAGCATCGTATTTCTGTTTTGTTTCGGGATCCAGTTCAATGATAGCCTGTTTGATCTGATCGGGATGGTACCCAACCTGTGAAACAGCGATCATGGGATCACGCTCCCAACCAGGAATAAGATTAGGTCGGATCGACCATTCAACCGCATTTTCAGTAACTCCTGAAGGAATGGTTGATCTAACCCATATCCAGCCTCTGTCTGAATAATTACGCTCATCCATTAATATCAGATCGCCTTGTAGTGCTTCGATAACCACTTTTCTGAGGGGCTCTTCACCTGCCAGCGTCAATAGTCTGCCTCGTCCCATAACCGGTGGATCAAGATTTCCATTTTCGTTCATCACCATCGGACCGATGGCCTGCCTGGGAATGATGCCAAAATCATCTCCAAGCTGGTACGTCCTTCCAAAATAAAGCGGCGGATAAAATTCAATGGCGAAATGGAGTTTATTTTCCCATTCGGCAGGTATAGGCTTATCGAGGTCGACTGCAAGTCGTAGACTATTCCCTTCAGGCCATATCCTGACCGAATATTTAAAATCAAATTCCTCATAATTTACACTTGCTTTGATTAATTGATTATCCGCATCAATTTCACGTTCCGCCTGTTCAGGATAGGGAAAACGTCGGCCCTCAACGCGGTCCATACGTATAAATCCATTGGTGGCAATTCTTTCTCCATGTTGAATAAGCTCTATCCCTCCTTGTTTACCCCCTGGATAAAAGTTATGAAACGCCAATACGGAAAGTCCGGGAGTCTGGATATACTCCTGATCGTTGAGGATCCATTTCGTCTTCGGGGTTGATTGTTCACAACGGAATAAAAATGGTGCAACCAGAACAACGAAAAAATAGGAAAATCGTGTCTTTAGATTCATCTCACTAGAAATTAAAAATCATATTTCAACTACTCATTGAGTCAATAAATTATTGACGGCTAATACGCAAAAGATATAAGAAGCGGCTCCCGGCATCACATATTCGGTCTGTTGCCATAAAAATGGGAACGGTTCCTTCAGCTCTGGAAAATCGGGTCGTATAAGGGCCGTTCCTGATGCCATACCCCCGGGTATATAATACCACCAATGCATATTAAATCCATAGGCTACGGTAAGGGAACGGGCTCCCACCCCCGATACAAGCGAAGTACTCGAACCCGGATGGCAGCCCAGCACATAATTGACCACACGGAACACATTTTCCCTGTCAAACATTTCCGGGAACGCCTGATTCAGATAATACTGTTCAAGGGCATACCGCTGTATACTCCAGCCTATTCCCCAGATTCTCGGATTCCAGGGCACACCAAACGGATTTTCAGAAAGTGTAGAGTCCAATCCGGATTGATAAGTTTTCAAAGCATCTTCCACCTTACCGGTAAAATTCTCATCATTAACTTTATCCAAAATACGTGCCACCGACCAGCCAGCCCGGTTTACGTTTTTCCTGATGGAAGGTAATAATGCCACAAGCCGGTCCTTATATTGATCTTCCCCGGTCGTAATGAATAATTCGGAAGTTGCCAGCACTTCCTGCAATTCATGATTCCCGGGCACATAGGCATTGGGTTTTATGACGGGTTCATGATTCTGTTCATATTCCCATGCCCGTCTTGCAGTCTGAATACATTCCTCAGCTAATTCAGTATTATAGCCTCGAAGTACCCGACTGGCTGCAGCCAGGGCCGTGATCACTTCGTATTCAAGAGATGTATCTTTGTTGGTAAAAACCCAGCGGTCATCAGGCGTTCCGGAGTAATTTCCCCGGACCTGCCCGGTTTTCAGAGACGCATCGTAAAAATGCTGATCCGTAAGCGAGGCCACATCTCCAAGAAAAGCCCTGCCTTCCCTGGTGGCAATAATTCCAACAAACGAATGACCCGAAACACGATAACCGGAAAGCAGGTTGATCACCCCATGTTCAATCTGCTGCTCAAGATCCATAATGCCGTCCGGTTTTCGTAATTCAACGAACAAGGCCTCTTTATCAACGGTAGTCTGATCAACCTCTATCCCAAACGCTTCATCAGCCAGGGCGAGAAAATAGGTGGTTTGAGCTTGTGATCCGGCTGCCAGATCGTTATCACCGGCATCGTGCCAGCCTCCCCTGTTCAATCCCGGAACTGGAGTCATCGGCATGAATTGCGTTTCCGTCTCTTCATAGGACCGGTAACCATCGGTGTGTTCGATCGATACAGGAGCTTGCAGGGCATCATCGAGATGACAGGCGCCATGCCATACCCGTACCCGGTCCCGGATCCTCATGTGACACATTTGTACCGGGAAGTAAATTTCCATCGTAGGTTGCCATACCCCATGCCGGTAAATCTTTTCATCTATGCGGAAAGGCTCGGATTTTACATTTCCGTATTTCAGAATATATAAACCGGATTCCGTGACAGTTGAAAAATCATAAATTGCATAAGTATAGCGCAGGAAATTACCCCATTTTTCAGGGATTCCGGAACTGATAACCTCGATCGAACCATCCTCATTGATTTGCTGTAAGGTGACCTCCTCCAGCTGGGTGGTCCTTGAATCAAGTTCGATGATCGCCTGTTTATTTTGACCGGGATGATAACCAACCTGGGATATGCTGATGACGGGTTCCCGAAACCAACCGGGAAGAAGATTGGGAGTGATCACCCATTCCATCGCGCCTTTAGCAATCCCTTCCGGAACGGTGGCGCTAATTATAAACCAGCCACCTAAGGAAGTATTCCGACCATCGATCAATGAAATTGATCCGTTTAAATTCTCAATTTCTATTTTCAATAATGGATCTTCCGGCGCCAGGAGTAATTTTGTTCCCTGCGCCATCGGTATATTTTTTATCCCGCCCTCAGGATCTTTCGACATCGGGCCCAATCCCTCTACAGGAAGAACTCCAGTTCCATCCCCCAACCGGTACGTTTTACCCCGGTAAGACACCGGATATAATAACAGATCAAAAGTCACTTTATCCTTCCATTCAGGAGGGATTTGCTTTTCCAGGTCAACCCTAAGGTGAATAGTCTCCTCTTCAGGCCAGACCACGATGTCATAGTTTAAATCGAAGCCAGGGGTATTTACGCTGGCCACAATGGACTTGTCAGCCGTGTTTACCGTCCGTTCAGCGGTCTCAGGTCTTGGAAAACTCTGACCAGATGGAAGATCCACGTTTAAATAGCCGTTGGTAGCCACTCGTTCGTCGTGATGAATAAATTCGATTCCTCCCTGTTTTCCTACGGGATAAGAATTATGGAATATCAGGACGTCAAATCCCGAAGTTTCAAGATATTCCTGATCATTGATTGACCATTTTATTCCGGAGATTTTATTCGAACAGTTAGTGGCAGTCAATAGTAAGAGCAGAAAGGTGCCGAGAATAATAGCAATCCGATTCATATTGGGTTCATATTTTTTAATAATCCGAGTGTGTGATGTAATTTTTAAAAATCAACCCCCTTTAATAATTTCAATGAAAAATCCGGTCTTTGATGAAATTAGAAAAACCTATTTATTTTAAGAAAAATTAACGTTTTTTCAAATGAAACAAATGAAAAAGAAACGTCTGCCACTAAATTCCTGAATCATTTCTAAAATGTAATTCTAATTATTCATATTTCCAACCTGCATTCATTCCATAATCTTCCGTATCAAGACAAAAAAGGCGACATCGAATAAATTCTTTTATTTTTCTGTAAGATCGATATCGATTATTAGTTGATGGCTTTTAACAGATCTAAAAAAATAATATATTGGAGGGAAGGATATATTTTTTATTTGGACAATTCAGATTTTAAATTATCCTTCCGAATTTTTCTTTATCGAAATATCAGGATATCTGAATTTTTCTTTCGATTCGATATTAATCTTATTCATGGATCCTAATCATTTTTAATTATGAAAAATACTGGATTGATACTGTTTATTGTGGTTTTTCTTTTATTCTCATCAAAAGCTTCCGGTAATCCTGAAATCTCCAATGTCAGGCAGAACAAAGATACGATCGGATTATACGACAAACTGGAAACCCGTTTTGATATCGAAGGTGATTTTAACAATCCATTTGATCCGGATGAGGTGGATGTTAATGCCGTATTCACTTCACCTTCGGGAAAGGAGTGGAAAATGTTCGGGTTTTATAATTATTCCGATTGGCGAACTATGTGGATGTTGCGGTTCTCACCTCATGAAAAAGGAGTCTGGGAGTATGTAATCCATGTGCGTGACCGAAGCGGTGAAACCAGTAGTGAAAAGTTCTCTTTTTTCGTAAAGGGTTCTCCTTACAAGGGTCCAATGCAGATTGCAGCCAATAAACGGTACCTGCAGTATGCCGATGGTACACCCTATTTTGGAGTTGGTTTCTGGTATAATGACGGTTATGCTGAGTTTAATGAAGGGAGGATACAACCTGAGGAACTTGATCGCCTCAGGGAACTTGGCGTGAACTTTATCAGCACCTTTATCACGCCATTGGAGACCTGGGGAAGTGGTCTGGGTCGTTATGATCAGAATTTATGCGGCAGGCTGGATGAGGTACTGGAAATGTGTGAAGAGCGCGAAATGTTACTCAGCCTGAATATCTGGTTCCATTCCTATCTTTCAGAAAAAGTCTGGGGGGGTGGAAACAGCCGCTGGAATTCAAATCCATATCAGCTGGTTTGTGATGTGAAAGATTTCTTCAGTAGCGATAAATCCTGGGAATATCAGGAGAAACTGCTCAGGTACTTTGTGGCCAGATGGGCTTACAGTCGTTCCCTGGGCATCTGGTTTATTGTTGATGAAGTGAACGGGACAGACGGCTGGGTAACAGGCGACAGCCTGGGGGCAGCCAATTGGGGCAGAAAAATCCATGAGTTTTTCAAGAAAAATGATCCCTACAATCATCCGACAACCGGTACGCGGAGTGGCGGAATCAGGGAATGGTGGCAGGAAGGTTACGAGATATTTGATATGCCCGGAAGGGAGATCTATGAGGCCCAGGGATTCCCGATCATCAGGGACGGCAGCATTGAATCATCTGAAATCCATCCTCTTACTTACAGTTACCGGAATTATGCCGGACAGGTACAAAAACTCTGGAATGGATTTGAAAAGCCCGCCATTATCCCTGAAACAGGTTGGGATCATACTTTTTATGAAATGCCAATGCCCGGTTACCTTGCGCAATATCACAATGCCTTATGGGTGACAATGGCGACCGGTACCGCCATGTCTCCCTTCTGGTGGGCACATTCCAGCCGCATGAACGATAATATGATCACTTTTCAGCTTTTGTATTTCAGGCGTTTTGTGGACCAGATCCCTTTTTGCCGACTCACGAACATCCAGCCTCTTGAAATCCGGAATTCCGATGGAGATGCCTATGCCATGGGAAGCAGCCAGGTGATCTTTGGATGGGCAGTCAATGCCAAAACGGACATGGCCAATAAAACGATCACGTTGCCGGAAATAGAGCGTGGAAAATACAAACTGAGAATTTATCATACCTGGCGGGGTGATTTCGTTGTCGAACAGGAGATTGAAAGTACCGGAACAGGAATTTCATTTAGTATTCCCCAAATGCAGATCGAAGGATCACACGCAAGGTATGTAGGGAATGACATGGCCTTTATCCTGGAACCAATGGAATAAATCGGGGTGTACGTGTTTAGGGTAACGCGAACTCATTGCAAGTCGCAGGCTTAGAATTAGAAAATCATCATGTAGGCGTTGGCCAGGGCAAGTAAAATCAACAATCCCAGGCCAACACCCCCTGCTATACGAACAACCGGTCCATTTTTCAAAGGCCCCATCTCATTTGCATCATTTGAAAACAAAAAAATTACCAGACCGACAAACGGAGCCAGCAAAACCGTAAACGCCTGGGCCATCACAATCAATTCGATCCCGAATTGCCTGAAAGTGACGGCAATGGTTGCCCCGGTTGCGATGATCAGCATGATCAACACCCTGACCTTCCTCGTACGCAGGTCGGTACTGAAAGAAAATGTATCGGCGAGTATGGTTCCTCCCAGGGTGGCATTGCCAATCAGGGATGAGAAGGAGGCGGCAAATAGTCCCAACATGAATATACCATAGGCGAACGACCCGAACAGTGGTTCCAGGACCAGTCCCAATTCGGCTGCCGTTCTGACCTCAATTCCACGATTATAAAGGACGGTTCCGGCGGTAATTAATACCAGGGAAGAAATAATACCCAGGATTACAATTCCTGAAATCCCCTCCCGGATGCATAGGACTCTATCTTCAATCCTCCATTTTTTCTGTCGGACAAGATAGGACTGGAAAAACGCCCCGACCAGTGAAAAACTGGTAGCCACCAGGGCGATGGATAAAAATTCAGATCCTTTTGGAATTAAAGGTATAAATCCCTGTAATACCGTACTCCATTGGGGATCGGATATCAGTAAGGTGATCAGAAAAGACAGGATCATGATGAGCACCATCAAAATCATAATTCTTTCCAGAATTTTATAGAAAGACCTGAAAAACAGCAGGAAGATGGCAATCAGGGAAAAAAAAACAATCCAGGGTACGGTACCCTTTCCAAACAATCCCCCAACCGCCAACCCGGCCCCAATCGCATTGCCTGTCTGAAAAGATACGGTAACACCCCCAATGCATATACCAAGGAGAGTGGATGACAGTCGTCCGTATTTCTGATTTATTATCTGCATGATCGGACGATCAGTGGCTAATCCGATCTTGGCGGACATTATCGTAAAAAGGATCATAAAAAAAGTTGAAAAAACCACAATCCATAGCAAACTATATTGGAAGGAGGATCCTAGTTTGGAAGTGATGATCAGACTGCCCGGCCCAAAAATCAAGGCGGCTGTGATAATACCGGGACCAATATACCGGAGGAATTGAATTTTATTTTTAATCATAAGAATCCCTTTCTACAAATAAAAAATAATTACAATAATGTTGAATTGTTCAAACGTTGAACTGTTTAATTTTTTCCGGTTGGTTACCCGATGATTCTATAATTGAATTATGAAACAAATCAACTTAACTGAATTCAGGGCCTCCAATTGCATACAAAAATCTAATCAGGTCCTTTTTCTCCTTTTCCATATAATCCATTGTTTCTTTATGATACTTTTCTGAATTATTTAATACTTCTTTAATTTCATCATTAATTTTAGTATTATTTAATTCGCGGGTAATAAAATCAACTATCGGTTTGATGTTCTTTTCAGTTACCAGATGATACATTCTGATAAAACTTCTTTTTAATTTCAGATCCATTGAAAAACCGGATGTAAGTGGAAATATCCTCTTCTTATCTATTCCTTCAAATAACTTGTTTTCACCGGCGACTGCCTTCAGATGATAGGAAGGGACATCCATAATAACATTTTCCACATTCCTGGCTTTCCAGCATGCCAGTGCTTCGGATATTGCCGCCGCCGCACTTTCTTTATTATCCGCTATCACGGGTCCGATATAAGGCATTATATTGCCTGGCCTGCTCATCACGATGCCTGTAATATGATTTCCTGTTCTCACTGCAAAACATTTACCGGAAGATAGTTTTAAAAGTAACCTGAATACGGCATGCCGTTCATCGAATCCCCTTTGCAAAAGATAGCCCTTAATGGACGAGAACCGGGATAAAGGATCAATTGAAAACCTTGGCTGCTTTTTATATTCTGAATAAGTGGAAACCACACACCTCCATATATGGAATGAGTCCTTAAATCCCAGCCGATCATAAAGCTTTTTCCCTTCCGGGGTGGCATCCAGCCCCACGATGCTTTTCAACCTGTTTATTCTGGAAAACTTCAGGCAATAATACATGAGGGCAGTTGCGATTCCCTGGCGGCGGACCTCCGGATGTACAAGGATCATTCCGATCCAATCAATGTCGTTGCCGATGTTTAAAACGGCACCGCTGCCCAATGGTATTTCATGTTCATTAAAACCTATTTTGGCGAGGAAATTTGAGTTTTTCATAATGGGGATCATTCTTTTCAGATCCTCTTCCGTCTGATTCCACCCCGCTCTTTTACTTAAAAGCTTCATAGGCTTGATCCGGCCATATACTTGATCAACATAAAAATTTTTT
>Ga0209536_100010940_pt1 | contig 13330 bp, 11 predicted proteins | sample DeeMarSeWOR28_12_FD_187461 | JGI IMG/M metagenome (GOLD analysis project Ga0209536, IMG submission 187461) | Marine sediment microbial communities from White Oak River estuary, North Carolina - WOR-2-8_12 (SPAdes) (version 2) | ecosystem: Environmental > Aquatic > Marine > Intertidal zone >...
TCATCTTTTCTCTGGCATTTTTGATATTATCAGCACTCTTCTGGACCAGGGAAAAAAGTAAATATTCCACTTTTTTCTATGCAATCAGTGGATATTCGGCGATGAGTATAGCGATCATCAGCCAGTTTGAACATCCAGATTTTTTTATTTGGCTCAACTGGCAGAGTATCCTCGTCATCACAACTGCAATATGGTTCCGATCAAAATTTATTGTCGTTGCCAATTTCATCATCTTTCTGCTCATTTGTATCAGTTATCTTTTTCTAACGGCAGAACTGAGTCTCCTGAGTTTGGGATTCGGTATTGTTGCCCTCCTGAGTGCACGAATTATGAATTGGCAAAAACACCGCCTAGAACTCAAAACGGAATTTATGCGAAACGCCTATCTGACAACTGCTTTTTTCATTATACCCTATACCTTATATCAACTTGTGCCAGGAGGATACGTCATTCTGGCCTGGATCTCTGTCTCTGTGCTTTACTATATTTTGAGTATCATCCTTAAAAATAATAAATATCGCTGGATGGCTGTATTAACCATTCTTCTGACAGTGTTCTACATCTTTATTATTGGTATAATCAACTTAGAAGGTGTTTTACGTATCACATCATTTTTGGTACTGGGAATATTGCTGCTATCACTATCTTTGATCTATACAAAAACTAAATCCAAAAGCAGTTCTGAGGCGAAGGAGAACTAAAACAATCATGAGAATACAAAACTTTTGGAATGGTATACCCGAGCAAATCAGACGGCTATCTATTGTCCTCCTCATCATTGTCTTATTGTTTATATTTATCAGACCTCTATTTATACCGGACGACTTCGGTAAGTATGGTCACTTCAGAGCCACGGCAGTTGATGAAATCGTTGCTTTGGAAAAAAAATATGCAGGACAAGAAATATGTTTTGATTGCCATGATGACATCATGGAATTAAAGTATGAGGGATATCATAAAAATGTTGCCTGTGAGATCTGCCATGGGCCCGGTACCGCTCATGCCGAAGACCCTGAAGAGGATCAATTAGATGCACCAACAGGCCGGGGATACTGCACTCTGTGTCATGAATATTTACCATCGCGGCCAACTGGCTTTCCACAAATTGTATCAGCCTCACATAATCCAATGGAACCTTGTATCAGTTGCCATGACCCACATGATCCTGATCCACCGGAAATTCCGAGAGAATGTAATGCCTGCCATGCTCAGATTGCACGTACTAAAGCTCTCTCACATCATTTAAATATTTCCTGCACCTTCTGTCATCAAGCACCTGAGGAACATAAAACAAATCCAAGAGAAGTCTTGCCAAGTAAACCAAAATCAAGAGAATTTTGTGGGCAATGTCATAGTTCCACGATTTCAGACAAAAAAGGAATTCCGAAAATCGATCTCATCACTCATGAACCAAGATATGTTTGCTGGCAATGTCATTATCCGCATTTACCGGAGGCCCGATAATGAAAAATGAGAAAATACAAAAGATAAAAGATAAAAGGAAAAAGGAAAAAGTAACAAGAAGAAATTTTGTCAGAACCTTCCTTTTTACGTTTGCATCGTTATTAACACCTCCTATTGTACTCGCTGAAGAGAAGATAAAAAAAACAAGAGCCTGGATATTAGGTGAAAATTATAATCCTTACGAACATCATTGGGGAATGGGTATCGATATCAATAAATGCATCGGTTGCGGACGTTGTGCCGATGCCTGTAAAAAAGAAAATGTGGTGCCGGATGAACCATTCTTCTTTCGCACATGGGTGGAACGATATCGGATATATGATGGAAACCAAACGGTCATTGATAGCCCTAATGGCGCTATTAACGGATTTAAGGATCAGGATCAAGAAAATAGAAATTTAACCAGAAGCTTTTTTGTGCCTAAAATCTGCAATCAATGTGAAAATCCACCCTGTGTCCAGGTCTGTCCAGTCGGCGCTACATTTATTACCCCCGATGGAGTCGTCTTGGTCGATGATGAATATTGTATCGGTTGCCGATACTGTATTCAGGCATGTCCTTATGGCGCACGTTATTTGCATCCGGAGACCAAAGCTGCGGATAAATGTACATTCTGCTACCACAGAATTTCACAAGACCTTCTGCCTGCATGTGTAGAAGTATGTCCTACGCAGGCAAGAATCTTTGGTGAAGTAAAAAAGAAAGCAAGCCCTCTGGTTAGATTTTTAAGGATGAACAAGGTAAGAGTATTAAAACCGGATTTAAACACAGAACCGAAAGTTTTTTATGCAAATTTAGATATGGAGGTAAAATAAATTGCAGGAAATCGTTGAACATCTCACACCTCTCTTATCAGAAATTACGGGCTATATTTATCCGAATGAAATAGAACTTCATTGGGGTCTTTTGGTGGTGATCTATCCCTATTTAACGGGACTGGTTGCCGGTGCTTTCATTCTCGCATCCTTGGTGAAGGTCTTCAACGTCCGCGAGGTGCAACCTACCTATCGGATTTCTCTTTTAACTGCCCTGGCCTTTCTCATAGTAGCCCCGTTGCCATTATTAGCCCATTTAGGCCATCCCGATAAATCATTCGAGATTTTCTTAACACCCAATATGTCGTCTGCAATGGCCATGTTCGGATTCGTCTATGCCTGGTATTTAATGGCTGTACTTTTGTTGGAAATATGGTTCGATTACCGGCAGGATCTGATTACTTGGTCAAGGGAAAAACAGGGTTTTAAAAAATGGATGTATAGAATATTATCGCTTTTTTCTACAGATACATCAGAAGATGCCTTACGTTTCGATAGAAAGGCATCAAAAATCATTACTGTCATCGGAATTCCTTCAGCCTTTTTATTACACGGATATGTTGGATTTATCTTTGGATCTATCAAGGCAAATCCCTGGTGGTCAAGCGTCCTGATGCCAATTGTGTTTCTTTTTTCTGCAATCGTTTCCGGCATCTCTCTTGTCTTACTCATCTATATGATTATCACACCATTACGTGGGAAAGAATTGGATATGGGCTGTCTGGACAAAATCGCCAGTTATATGTTTTATGCCATGATTGTCGATTTTTCACTTGAGGCCCTGGATTTTATTCACCGAATTTATGAATCAGAAGAGTCGATTAAAATACTGGGTGAGATGGTATCAGGCAAATTGTTCACGAGTTTGATTGTTGTCCAGCTTCTGATCGGGATGATTATTCCTCTGATTGCGATCACGTTTATCAAACTTTTCAGGCAAACACCGCCTGAGCTGAGAAGACTCATTTATTTTGTATCTGCTATATTGGTTCAGGTAGGAATTTTTTCAACCAGATGGAATGTGGTTATCGGAGGTCAGTTGTTTTCAAAAAGTTTTAGCGGATTAACGGTCTATAAAATGACTTTTCTTGGATTAGAAGGTTTATTAGTATCAATAGGGCTATTGGTTCTTCCCTTTTTAATACTCTATGTTTTATTCTTAATGTTACCACCCTGGATGGAAAAAATTAAATCATAGCAGATTTCTCATGCTAAACTCATTTTCCTGAGTTCGCTGTATACGCGTTGTCCTATTTCCTCAATTTTTGATGCCAGATGAGTAGACATATCCGTATCCAGGTCGACGGATTCATCAATTGAGATGGCGAATAATGTCACATCCGGCTTATCCCCCAGTAAATGAAATGCATCTAACAGATCTTTTAATCCAATATCGTGCGCGGTCAGAGTTCTTGGATAATCGGTGGTGAATTTCGGATGGAGAACACTGACATGTCCTGGTCGATTACCATCCACAGTCGCGTCGATGATGATAATTTTGTCAGCTGACTGCATCGGCTCTAGAAGTTGAAAATTACCGGTTCCGCCATCTAAAACGGTAACAGCCTCCGGAAGCGATAATCCCTCCATATATCTCGCAATATGAACACCTACACCTTCATCACCCATGAGCACATTACCAATACCGAGAACCAGGATTTTGAGATCTACTCTATTTGATATTTTCTTCCCTTTCAAATTTCCACCCGCCGACCATCGAAGAGGTCGTCCCCCTTCCCTCGACATAATCATGATAAAACACCAGATAAATATGTATAATAGCAAATACAATAAAAAACCACATGGCCATATGGTGCCATTGCCTGACCGCGAAATCGCCACCCATCAGCGGTACTATCCAGGCAAAAAGTCTTGGAAAAAAAGAGGAGCTCATACTGGAATATAGAGCAAATCCGGTAAATGACTGAAACAGAAAAACAAGAAAACTCAGGAAATATACCACTCCGGCCAGCATGTTATGCCCAATGCTAATTTTTCCTTCCACATCACGTTGCAGAATATCCACCTTAAGAACCTCGACGATTTCTCGCCATTGTGATTTTTTATAGGGTATAAAATTGTACCAACGCGAATATTTATTACCGACGAATCCCCAGTAAATGCGTACAAGGTGATTGAAGAAAAAGATAAAGGCGGTAACGAAATGAACAAAGCGTACCGTGCCGAACCAGTATTGCTGGTATGCTTCAGTTGAGTACTGTATCGCCAGGGGATTTCCAATCAAATATCCGGTAATGATCAGGAAAAATACACAAAATCCATTGATCCAGTGATACAGTCTGACCGGGAATTCCCACACATATAATCGCTTATAGTCAGCCGCTTTTTTTGTATTCATTCTGCCTCCTAACACACTTTAACCTGATGTAGATGTTTTCCGTCTGGATCATAGAGATGTACGGCGCAGGCAATACAGGGATCAAAAGAATGCACAGTTCTCAGAATTTCAACAGGCTGATCCTCATCTGCAACAGGTGTACCGATTAATGATGCCTCATAGGCTGAGCGCTGATTTTTTCCGTCCCTCGGTGATGCATTCCAGGTACTGGGAACAACCAACTGGTAATTCTCGATCTTTTTATCTTTTATACGAATCCAGTGCGCCAGGGCACCACGTGGTGCTTCACTCATACCGACACCTTCCGCTTCGCCCGGCCAGGTGGCCGGATCCCATTTTTCTTCCGTAAAGGTGCGCATATCTCCCGCTTTTATATTAGCCAGGAGTTCATCATAAAATTCTTTCATCCAGTGAACGACTAATTTGGTTTCCAAGCCGCGGGCGGCTGTTCGACCCAAGGTGGAAAAAAGAGCTGTCACCGGCACATTTAATCTTCCCAGTGTATCGGTGATAACTTCTTTTACATCGGTATTTCCTTTTGCATATGCAACCAGCAATCTCGCCAGAGGCCCTACCTCCATCGGATTATCTTTCCAGCGAGGTGTTTTCAACCAAGAATATTTCCCCTCAACATTTAAATGATCATAAGGAGGTTTTGGCCCTGTATAATTAAACTCTGTCTCACCTTGCCATGGATGTAATCCCTGATCATCACCGCCATCATACTTGTACCATGAGTGAGCAATATACTCTTTAATTTCCTCACTATCCCGGCCATTAACTTCATAGACTTCATTCAGGTTTCGATTTAATATGGCGCCACGTGGAAACTTGAAATAATCGGGTTGGTTATATCCTCTCGTCGGTAAATCACCATATGAGAGATAATTTTCAAGGCCGCCACCGTAAGCAGCCCAGTCTTTATAAAAGCCGGCAATGGCTATCAGATCCGGTATATATACCTGTTCAATAAACGTAATTGCATCGCCGATCAGTTTACCAACATGATTCAATCGCTCCGTATTGATCGCATTTACTTCCTCCAGGTTAATGGAACAAGGGGCACCACCGACAAGATAATTGGGATGTGGATTTTTTCCACCGAATATAGAATGAATTTTTACGATTTCTTTTTGCCATTCAAGCGCTTCCAGATAGTGCGTCACAGCAAGCAGATTAACTTCCGCCGGTAACCTGTAGGCAGAATGCCCCCAGTAACCATTTGCGAAAATACCGAGTTGACCACTGTCTACAAATGCTTGAATCCGTTTCTGAATATCGGCAAAATATTTTGGTGAACTTTTCGGCCAGTTGGAGATGCTGTGTGCGATAGTGGCCGTCTCATTAGGATCTGCTTTTAATGCGCTGACGATATCTACCCAATCCAGAGCATGGAGGTGATAAAAATGGACAGCGTGATCCTGAACATATTGTGCACAAAACATAAGGTTTCTGATTAACTCAGCATTTTTCGGAACCGAGATCTGAAGGGCATCTTCAACAGTTCTTACGCTGGCTAAAGCATGCACCGTTGTGCAAACACCGCAAGCCCTTTCAGTAAAAGCCCAGGCATCTCTCGGATCACGGCCTTTAAGGATCTTTTCGAAACCTCTGACCATCGTTCCTGAACTATAAGCCTCGGTAATTTTACCCCCTTCTACCACTGCTTCTATTCTGAGATGTCCCTCTATTCTGGTGATTGGATCTACAACGATTCGTGCCATTATTCATCACCTCCCTCACTTTTATCTTTATGATTCATTGATTCTTCCACATGCTCTTTTATCAGTTTTCGCTTGCGAATATTGGTCGTAATCGCATGCGCCGTCACCCCGGCTGCTGCAGCCACACCGATAACAGTACCAATCGTGTCCGCTGTCGTTTCAATACCAAATCCGGGAAAAGAGGCGAGATGCTGATAGAAGGGACCATTATCCCAGAAACCATTTTCGCTACATCCGATGCAACCATGACCGGACTGGATCGGATAGCTGGTTCCTTCATTCCATCGGGTCACACTGCATGCATTGTATGTCACGGGACCCCGACATCCCATTTTGTAGAGACAGTAACCTTTTCTTGCTTTCTCATCATCCCATGCTTCAACAAATAGTCCGGCATCATAGTATGGACGACGATAGCAGGTATCATGCACGCGGCGGCTGTAGAATTCTTTTGGGCGGCCCTGGCCGTCCAACTCGGGAAGTTTATCGAAGACAAGAATATGAGTTACCACGCCGGTCATCACATCGGCAATCGGCGGGCATCCCGGTACATTGATGACCGGTTTTCTGATTAGTTTGTGTATGGGAGTAGCGGATGTCGGATTGGGATTGGCTCCCTGTATACAACCGTTGGAAGCACAGCTTCCCCAGGCGATCACCGCTGAAGCGTCATTTGCCGCTTCCTCAAGAATGGACAAAGCGGATCGCCCACCAATCGTGCAGTAGATACCGTCATCTTTCGTAGGTACTGAACCTTCTACCAAGAGGATATACTTTCCCGCATCATTTTTAATGGTGTCTCGCAGACATTTTTCTGCTTGATGCCCGGCTGCTGCCTGAAGGGTTTCGGTATAGTTAAGAGATAACTTATCCAGCACCACATCGGCAACAATTGGATGTGACGATCGGATAAAAGACTCGCTACAGCATGTACATTCCTGAAAGTGTAACCATATGACGGGTGGCCGCGGTTTATTCTCGAAAGCATAGACTACTTTCGAGAGGCCTGATGCCCCTATTCCCAGAGATGCTGCCGCATAACTACAAAAACGCAAGAAATCACGTCTTGGAATTCCGGATTGTTCGAAAATTTCTTTATAAGTTGGTCCTTCTGGCATAAGAATCCCTCCTCAATATATGAAAACAAATTTTTTTTGAGAAACAATATTGAACTAAAAAATATGTCCTTGCGTAACAGGCAGTATATAAGCTACTTTTCCAGGAGGATATGACAGAAACAGGATCTGCTGTATTTGATCAATGGATAGTAATTAAGGTAGAACATTGTGAATGAGTTGCCCCCTACCCAAAATTTATTGGTATTCTATTCGTTTATTTCAAGTATTATGCCAATTATCATAAAACATTAAAATTATTAGAAATACGATTGTTTGCATACCCTGTAGCTAAATAAAATCGTGACATTTATGTCTCAATTGCTTAAAAATCTTTTTATATCAGCCGAGAATAAGTCAAGTAAATATTACGACTGTTGTTGAGCTGATTGTTCAGCTAATCGCTTTTTTTCAAGATCCCTGATTTTAACAAAAAGCGCTACAACGACGATCGTTATAAATATTGTCGCAATTCCAAAACCCCTCCGACGGACATAATAATCTTCTACTTCTTTGTCGGCCAGTGAAATTGCTGCCTTTGAATTGCTGCTGCTTGCCTCGGTTTTTTCACCTACTTTATCAGGATCGAAGGTGTGTACAATCGTCCTCGCTTGTATTAAATTTTGTTTTGCATCGCCTAACAAAAAGCCAATTTCAACATCATCCATTCCCTTACGAATCACTTCAGTTTGTCGAATGAGGGCAGAATCATGTAAGGTGACTGCAGTCATGATGAGTCGACTTATACTATCGGCCACCAGGTAACCAGTATCCCCCTCAGAGTGACAATCGATACAAACGGAATTTTCTCCGACTCCAATCATCTCATACGTCGTTTTTTCTATTTGGTGATAGCCATGACACTCCTCACAGGCATGTAATTCCTGCTCTTCAAATACCTTTCCCATAACAGAAGTTGAAAAATACTGCATATTATTCGCATGACATAAACCGCAAACATGACTAATGGATATAATTCCGGGTGGTGTGGCCCCGTGATTGCCATGGCAATCATTGCATGCCGGTGATCCTGTATCCTGCTCTTCCAATAATGAGATACCATGGATACTTTTTACATATTCTGTATATTGATTTGTAGGAATATTGTAGGATTTCATATAGTCAGCATCACCATGACATTGGGTACATGTTTGGGGTACATTGAGTGCATATACTGTTGATCGTGGATCTTTTGCCGATATGATTGCATGAGACGTATGGCAATTTGTGCAATCGGCAACCTTTTTATCACCTTCCAGCAATTTTTTACCATGAAAACTCGTATAATATTGTTCGACTTGATCAGTAGCAATTCGTGGCTGATATTGACGCATAAATTCGATATCTGAATGACATTTACCACATATTCCTGGAATTTGATGTTTATTTGGAATCCCAATAAAGCCCGATTTTTCACTCATCGCTTCATCCATATCCTCCTTCGCCGCGTCACCACCATGACATCCGGAACAACCAAGACCGGATTGATTATGTATGTCATAGTCTTTAAAATTTTCCGGGAGTACCTCATCTTCTATATGGCAGGAAATACAGTGGTCTTCTTTTTCCATGCTAATTTTATCTTCTGCAAAAATTGCCAGATTTGAATTTAGTGATATTGTTAAGGTTATTAGAAATATGTATTGTTTTCTTTTATTCATGTGTCACTTCCTATCAGGCGATATATCCAATAATTGTCATGATGAGTATAAATAATACAGAGATAATACCGAGGACAGTCATTGGCTGTATTTTTTTCCCTGGCTTTTTTCTAATTTCCCAAAATGGGACCAGCAACCATATGATTGCAGCAAACGTAAAAAATAATATACCTACGATTTCACCCTCGATAAATAAAATCTGACCGGGAAGAAGTTTAAGTGTTTGAAACATGAACATAAAATACCACTCTGGTTTTATTCCTTCAGGTGCAGGAGCAAATGCATCGGCTTTATTGCCAATTTCCCAGGGGAAAAATACAGCCAGAAAAAGGAGTATATTTAATACAATTAACCATAAAAATGCGTCTCTCAGAAAAAAATCCGGGAAAAAAGGGATCACTTTCTTTTTGTCTTTGGGTAGCTGTTCTATAAACTCGGGTTCATGCATCCCCTGTCTTTGAATAAAGAGTAGATGTAATCCGAGAAATACAGTGAACAGAGCCGGTAACAGTGCTACATGAAATGCATAAAAACGGAGTAGGGTTCCTCCGGTAACTTCCTCTCCCCCTCTTAGTACAATTTTAATTGCATCACCGATTAAAGGGATGGCACCGACAATATCAGTACCAACTTTCGTTGCAAAAAATGCCAGTTCATTCCAGGGTAATAAATATCCGCTAAATCCAAAGCCCAAAGCCAGAGATAATAATATAAATCCGCTTATCCAGGTAAGTTCACGTGGCTTTTTATAAGCTCTGGTGAAAAAAGTGCTGAACATATGGATAAAAATAAAGAAAACCATGAAATTTGCTGACCAGCTATGAATTGAACGGATTAACCAGCCGAATTGCACTTTTGTCATGATAAATCGGATACTTTCGAAAGAACTGTCAATTCCCGGTTTATAATAAAAAAGCAGTAAAATGCCAGAGAATACTTGCACACAAAATAGAAATAAGGTGACCCCTCCCATATAATACCAGACACTGTGTCGATGCACAGGGACCTGCTTGTTTCGCATAAATTCTAAAAGAGGGGATAAATTAAAACGATTATCCAGCCATGTGAACAATTTCTTGCTGGTCGTATTTATGATCATCAGCTGTCCCCTCTGTTTTCCGATATAATAATTTCATCATTTACAATATTGACCAAATATTCTTCTAGTGGTCTTGGAGGAGGACCTGACACAGTTCTACCCTGGAGATCATATATGCCGTTATGGCATGCACACCAGATCTGCTTTGTATCCTTTCGATATTGAACAATACAATCCAGATGAGTGCAGGTCGCATTAAAGGCACGAAATTCACCGTTTTCGGTTTTCAATAGTAGAACCGGTTTTCTGCCAAATTTGATAATTCTGCCGCTGTTATTTGGATGATCAGCTGCCGGTCCGGCTTTGACCATGCTTACATTCGCTTCAGTGATCTTAGGAGGATTCAGATACGAAATGACCGGATAAAGTATAGTACCAAGCCATCCAACAAGTCCGCCACCAAGTATAAAATTCACAAAATTTCGACGCTGCATAGAGAGTTCCTGATTATTGTTTACTTTTTAATCGCCAATTCTCTTTGATAGACTTTTCAATTTTCACAGATATAAAGTTGGTAATATAGATATTAAATATTTTTCCTACATATTTTATGCCAGTATTTAAAATTATAAACATCTTTGTAAATGATGATGTACATTTTACCCCCTCAATATTTGAAACAATCTTTCGTCATGAACTTTTTAATTGGGAACAGTCTGTATAATTTGCATAACCCGTTAATAAATAAATATTTAACCAGATTTAAATAATCCGCAGTATGTCTATAGTAATATTGAAAAGAATGATAAATCAGTCCAGTATATTATTTAGAGTTTTCATTGCTTTTGATGATGGCAATCTGGATTGTGATTTTATAGTGACAAATGTGACATTAAGGTCTCAGTTTTTATTATCCGTTCAGATTGTCTAAACTTCACTGAGTACTGACCTCAAGACTAAAATAGAAGGATAACGTTTATTATAGATAAGATAGGATGACGTACAGATTATATTTATATAAAATTTTCAGCGAAATTTGAATATTATACTTATATTTGTTTGATATTTGAATCGTATTCGATTTGGCACGGGAATTGATATCTATTTTGGCTTAATTTTAAGCATATTTATATGTAACCATAGAGGAACAAATGAAACTTAAGTTACCGTATTCAACCCAAAACTGGGTTTCTCTCATAGGCGCAACCATAGCGGTCATCAGTCTTTTTATGATCATTTTTCTGTTTGCGATCGCCACGGTCTTTCATCAGGAACATTCATATCTGGGGCTTATTGTTTACATATTATTACCGGCGATCATGATCACCGGATTATTACTCATCCCCATCGGTATGTTAATTTCAATACGCAAACGTAAAAAGGAAGAAAAAGAGGAAGTGGTAGATTGGCCGAGAATCGACTTGAATGACATCAGGCATCGAAACGCATTTTTTATATTCGCTATCGGAACGACAATTTTCCTTTTCTTATCTGCTGTTGGCAGTTACGAAGCGTTCCATTTCACGGAGTCCACTGTATTTTGTGGTACCATTTGTCACCGCGTGATGGACCCGGAATATACGGCCTATCAGCATTCACCCCATGCTCGCGTGAGTTGTGTTGACTGTCATGTCGGATCCGGTGCGGATTGGTATGTGAGATCCAAGATGTCCGGACTGTATCAGGTCTATGCGGTTCTTGCCAGTGTTTACCCTAAACCCATTCCCACCCCAATCAAAAATTTACGGCCGGCAAGGGAAACTTGTGAGGAATGCCACTGGCCGCAAAAGTTTTATGCTCAAAAACTTCGCTTAGAGAGACATTATCTAAATGACGAAGAAAATACGCAGTGGGATATACGACTTAAGATGAAGATAGGTGCAGATCACTCTGCACTGGGATTAACTGAAGGAATTCACTGGCACATAAATCCTGAGGTGAAGGTTGAATATATTGCTTCAGATACCAGGAACGAAAAACTGCCTTGGGTGCGCTACACGAACTTAAAAACCAGCGAGACGATTGTCTATCAGGATGAAGAAAATCTACTGGCAGATTCTTTAATAACAGAAAAAAATATGCGAACGATGGATTGTATGGATTGTCACAACCGTCCTTCACACAGCTATCGTCCTCCGGCATTTTTCGTCAATGATGCAATTACCGCCGGTGAAATTCCAGGAGATCTTCCCGGCATCAAATCACTGGCAATGGAAATCTGTGCTGAAGAATTCACATCTTCGGATTCTGCTGCCAGCTATATTCGACAAGCGATACTGGATTACTATGAATCCGATTATCCTGAGATTTTTGAAGAACAAAATCAACTCATAGAACAGGCAATCGAGGGCTTACAGGCGGCATATTCAGAGAATATTTTTCCGGATATGAAAGTACGCTGGAGTGCTTATCCAAACCACATCGGTCACCTGGAGTTTGATGGTTGTTTTCGTTGTCACAATGATACCCATATAAGTGAGAGTGGAAATACGATTCAAATGGATTGTAATCTCTGTCATACCATTGAGGCACAGGGCGAAGCGGAGAACATGCAGTATGCGGAGCCTGGTGAATCATTGGAATTTATCCATCCGGCTGATATGGGTGATGATTGGAAAGATGCTCTTTGCACTGACTGTCATACGGGATTAGATCCCTGATTATAGATCCTCAAATCGCACACCTTTTTTTATTAGGGCATGGCATGCCGTGCCCTTTAAAACATATATAACTTAATCATCATATTGATTTTTTATTTTATGAAGATTTTTGTTGTGTTTTATTTTTTATTTATGTAATATAATTCACAATATCCGGAGTGGGATAAAATTAATGAGTTTGTGAATTATTTTACTAAATGATTTACGACAAAACGCATATTATTTTTCATCGTCTTGTTATTGAAATCTTAAATTAAGTAGTATCGTCGTATGGAGATTGTGAAAAATATTACTAAATCAAAATTTCTCAAAAATCCTGCAATGTGAAATTATTAACATTGCAGGACTTTATATGTGTAAAGATAAAGAATGAATGCTTAACCTAACTGAAAGGAGACATGCGATATGCCTAGCTATGTAAACGTGGAAAAGTGCGATGGCTGCAAAGCTCTTGACAAAACGGCATGCCAGCATATCTGCCCCAATGACCTGA
>Ga0209536_100010941_pt1 | contig 13328 bp, 13 predicted proteins | sample DeeMarSeWOR28_12_FD_187461 | JGI IMG/M metagenome (GOLD analysis project Ga0209536, IMG submission 187461) | Marine sediment microbial communities from White Oak River estuary, North Carolina - WOR-2-8_12 (SPAdes) (version 2) | ecosystem: Environmental > Aquatic > Marine > Intertidal zone >...
TGCGCGTCAAACGCGGATCAACCGCGATAAGTTTGGCACCTTTTGCCAGACTGACCGAAAAAGGCTCTCCTTTGTAACAATCCGGGTTACTGATCACCAGATTGTTTCCCCAGACCATTATGCATCGCGGGTGGTTCTCATAATCCACAATGGGGTTGGTTCCGCAGGTGATAATACTGGTGGCGATTCGCGGGCCATAGCAAAAGTGACCGGCGGTCAAAACGTTGGGGCTGCCTAAAAGGTTGGCAAAGCGATAAATGACAGCTTCGTTTTCTCTGCCGGTTCCGTAACCCAGTACAATTGATTCTGCCCCGAAGTCGGCCTTATACGCCAGGATTTTTTCGGCAATACAATCCAGGGCTTCATCCCAGGAAATCCGCTCCCATTGGCCGTTTCCCCGCGACCCGACGCTTCTGACCGGATAGGTCAATCGATCCGGATGATATACCAGCTGGGCGGAGGCCAGTCCCTTACTGCAAAGGGTGCCGTGATTGATGGGGCAATCCGGGTCACCGGCAATCTTGGCAATTTTACCGTTGCGCGTATAAACCAGGACGCCGCAACCACCGTGACACATACGGCAGTGGCTTCTGACGACACCATCAAAACCATAGGTTTCCATTTCTTTTTCAACATTCGAATATCTAAAGTCCACCATCTGTTTTCACCTCAGTCAGTGACAGTTTGTTTAAGAATTCGCCATCTGTCAATATTTTTTAATTCCCCCCAAATCCAAATCTGGCTGCAATCGGCACGGTAAGGCGTCTCAGCGTCCGATTACATAAAATTTTCCTAAAAAAGCTTGCTAATTGGAACCGGATTGTTCTAAAACCCCCCTATTTCATTCTGATAAGAAATGGAAACGATTCAAAATGAAGGAATGGCTTCTTCCGGCAAGCATGACAATGGTCTGCTGGGGTATCTGGGGTTTTATTCCAAAGATAACCACCCGCTACATTCATCCGTTGAGCGCCTCGGTCTATGAGGGAATCGGCAGCGCTGTATTTGCATTGATCGTATTCTTTTTCCTTGGTTTTAAAGCCGAAGTACACCCCAAAGGCGTCTCCCTGGCGTTTGTGACCGGGGTCCTGGGCATGCTGGGGGCGCTGTTTTATCTGTTTGCCATGCCAAAAGGCAAGGTTTCGGTTATTGCCACTCTGGCGGCTTTAAATCCGATGATTACCATCGCACTGGCCTATTTCATATTGAAAGAGCCCATAACCCTGAAAGAATGCATCGGGATGATCTTTGCCTTGATGGCAATCGTTTTGTTTACCGTATAACTGAAGTTGCGCCACACCGGAGAAAGGAAGCAAACCATGCCCAAACACATTGGCATTGTCGGCTGCAGTGCCGAAGGCGCCGCCCTGTGTTATCGTACCATATGCGGCGAGGCCCCCGCATTAATGGGTGAGCACATGCATCCCGAGGTCAGCATGCATACGCATCCGTTAGCAGAATACATGGTCCATATCCGCAAGGGCGACTGGGAAAAGGTTGCGGCACTGATGCTTTCCTCAACGAAAAAGCTTTCTACGATCGGTGCCCAGTTTGCCATTTGCCCGGACAACACGATTCACGAAGCATTTGAAATTGTCAAGGCGCAGTCGCCGATTCCCTGGCTCCACATTGCTGAAGCGGTTGCTGAAAAAGCATGCACCGAAAACTATAAACAGCTGGCCATATTGGGAACCAAATACCTCATGACCGGTCCGGTCTATCCCGATACTTTAAAAAAATTTGATATGGCCGGTCAAATACCTGCCGAAAATGATCGTAACCATATCGACGACATCATTTTCAAAGAGCTGGTCAACGGGGTTTTCACCGAAAAATCGCGCCTATATTTTAACGAAGTGATTGCAAAATTAAAAGCTCGCGGGTGTGATGCCGCTATTTTGGGATGCACCGAAATTCCGTTGCTGGTCGACCCGGATGATTGTCCCCTGCCGGTGCTGGATTCGACCCGTTTGCTGGCCCGGGCCGCGATAAAAGAGGCTTTAGCTTGAGATTTGAAAATGGTCATTGCAGACCACGGTGACGGCGGTTTAAAATTGGATGCCGGGAAAGCCTCTATGCCCGGAGGGTCTGGCAATTTTTGTATCCTGAAAAATATCGCCGACAACAGGTTGTCCTGATGGAAATCATAGCTGTCGCTTGATAACAAACAAAATCCGATAACCAGTTTGGTCTTGCAGACGCTTGAGGATACGCTGATGAAAAAATCCATTTTTAAGAGCAAGGTTCACTGGATCATGGCAACGGGCATTATCGTCCTTTTGTGCGCTTGCGAATCTACTTACTACAAAACCATGGAGACCATGGGCTACCATAAGCGGGATATCATGGTAGACCGCGTGCAGGATGCCCGCGATGCCCAGGAAGAAGCCAAGGACCAATTCGAGTCCGCGCTTGAGCAATTCAGCACGGTTCTCAATTTTCAGGGCGGAGATCTGGAAGAAAAATATGATCAATTGAAAGCCGAATACGAAGCCAGTGAAAAAAAAGCGCAGGCCGTGCGACTTCGAATCGATGAAGTCGAGGATGTGGCCGAAGATCTGTTTGTCGAATGGCAGGAGGAATTAGATCAATATACCAGCAGCAGCCTCCGAAAATCCAGCGCCCGCAAGCTCGCTGAAACCAAACGCCAATATGCACAGTTGATCGGCGCCATGAAACGGGCCGAGCGCAAAATTGATCCGGTCCTCAACGCGTTTCGCGACCAGGTTTTGTACCTGAAACACAATTTAAATGCCCAGGCCATCGCCTCTTTGCAAAGTGAACTGGTTTCGATTGAATCAGATGTCGCCCGGTTGATCAAGGAAATGGATGCTTCGATTAGGGAGGCCAATAATTTCATCGCATCAATGCAATAAAATGACTTATAAACAATTATCTTTTGCCTGAGGGCTGTGTTCCAATACCGTACGAAATGCTCGCGTACTACCGTGTACGTTCCGCTTTCGAACGGCATTGCGCCTAACCCTCAGGCAAAATCTAATATTTCTAAGCCATTTTACAAATTCCCAAAAAGCTTAAAACATCTTTTACTTTACTAAAATTGAGATAGTTTTATTTTATATATTTTAGGCACTTCCTTATATTTGAACTGAATAGTATCAGGCACCGCCAAAAATTTACGAGAAGAAAAAATGAAGACAGCTTTGATATTGGTTGATATTCAGAATGACTATTTTGCAGGCGGCCGCATGGAACTTGTCGGTATGGAAGCCGCCGCTGAAGAGGCCGGCCGCTTGCTGGCTTATTTTCGTGAAAATCGGATGCCGACCTTTCACATTCAGCATATTTCAACCAGAGAAGGCGCTACCTTTTTTTTGGCGAATACCCCGGGGGTTGAGATTCATGCCAGTGTCAAACCTGCACCGGATGATCCGGTGATACAGAAAAGCTTTCCCAACAGTTTTCGTGAAACCGCTCTTTTCGAGGCACTCAAAGATTTTGGAGTTGATCACGTGGTCATCTGCGGTGCCATGAGCCACATGTGCATTGATGCCACCACAAGAGCTGCTGCTGACCTGGGATTTCAATGCACCCTCATCCATGACGCTTGCGCAACTCGCAACCTTGACTTCGGGAATAAAAAAGTCCTGGCTGAAGATGTGCACGCCTCTTTTATGGCAGCTTTAGGCGCGGCATATGCCCACGTCATAAGCTGTAAGGAGTATATTTCAGAAAAGACCGAACCATGAATGAATTCAAAAAATGTACGTTTTGCGGTCATCGATGGCAAACACGCAAGGATTTTCTAGAGGATGCAACATTGGATTTGATCGGATACCAGGTCAATTTTGATTATCTGCATCTGGGCTACTTTTTATTCAATCACCTAACCTGCGGTACAACGATAGGCCTTGCAGCCGGCCTTTTCAGAGATCTTTACAGGGGGCCTGTCTATGAATACAGACAAACCGGGACGGACAAATGCCCCGAGTACTGCCTGCATGAAAAGCAACTGGAGCCCTGTCCGGCAGAATGCGAGTGCACCTATGTGCGGGAAATCATTCAAACCGTCCGGCAATGGCCCAAAATTGGACAAGATTAGATGCTCGAATTTTTGAGTACCGGAATTCTCCTGGGACTGGCGGCCGGTTTTGCGCCCGGCCCGCTACTGGTGCTGGTGATATCTGAAACCCTCCGCCACGGTATCGGCGCCGGCCTGAAAGCATCGATCGCTCCCTTGATAACCGACGTACCCATTATTATGGTTTCTTTATTGTTATTGAACAGGCTGGCACAGTATAAGCCGATATTGGGCTGCATTTCGATCTTAGGCGGCCTGTTCTTACTTTATCTGGGATATGAAAGTATAAAAACAAAAGGCGTTGAATTAGATTTGTCCTCTTATAAAAAAAGTTCTTTTAAAAAAGGGGTCATTACCAACGCTTTAAATCCTCATCCTTATATATTTTACATGACAGTGGGCGCACCGATCATTTTTAAAAGTATCAATCAACATATCCTGTACACGATTTCATTTGTTGGCAGTTTTTTGCTTTTACTGGTCGGCTCGAAAGTCGTCCTGGCGCTGGTGGCCGAGCGCTCGCGAAGTTTCTTAAAAGGTCGACTTTATATCTGGGTCATGCGGGTCCTGGGTGTCCTGTTGATTATCTTTTCGATCGTGCTTCTGCGGGATGGCTTTAAATTGATCGGTTGGTGGTAACGCTTCATTCACCCAAAAGAAGGGTGTCCAGATGTCTGCAATGTTTCGTTATGCAATTACACGTCTACCGGCCGAATCCTTTGACCGCGGCATCACAACGGCAAACCTGGGGGCACCCCGTTATGAAAGGGCATTGAGACAGCACCGGGCTTATGCGGAAGCCCTGAAGTCCATCGGGCTCACTCTCATAGCGCTCGATCCACTAACGGATTACCCGGATGCCCATTTTGTAGAAGACACTGCAGTAGTGACGCCGGAAGTGGCGATCATCACCAACCCGGGAGCAATATTAAGGCAGGGCGAAGAAAAATCGATCGCCGGCGTTTTGGAGCAGTATCGGCGCATCGAACGCATCCGGGCGCCCGGTACGCTTGACGGTGGTGACGTTCTGATGATCGGCAACCACTTTTTAATCGGAATCTCAGAGCGCACCAATCAACAGGGTGCCGAACAATTGGGCCGCATCCTCACAGATTATGACAAGACCCATACCATTATGCCGGTGGGTGCCGGGCTGCATTTAAAATCCAGTGTGAACTATGTTGGCAAAAATACGGTCATTGTGACACAGGAATTTTCTGAGCACGAAGCCCTGAAGGCGTATGATAAAATCGTCATCGACGCTGAAGAATCCTATGCGGCCAATACGCTGTGGGTCAACGACCATATGCTGGTGCCCAAAGGATTCCCAAACACGAAAACCCAACTCGAAGCTCTGGGACTACCGATTACTGAGCTGGATGTCAGCGAAATGCAAAAAATGGATGGGGGGTTAACCTGTCTGTCTATCCGCTTCTAAAGCGGATCATTCGGAGCGGTCCTTTCCATTGTCATGGCTGTATCCGCCGGAAGGGTGCGGGCCCAGCTGAAAGATGCAGGTAAATTATATGAATGATCTCCGAATCGAAGAATTACGTGAGTTTGCAACGGAATTTGTGGCAGCCGAACCGGATCGATTGGGCCGCGCAGGTTTCTGGCAAAAACCGCTACTGGTCAGCGCACCGATCGATGCGCGCTTTGAAATTCTGCCGCAGATTGCATTCAATGAGCACTTACACCCCCATGATTTGCTGCCAACAGCCAGATCATTGCTTGTTTTTTTTATTCCCTTTAAACGCGAATTGATCAAGGAAAACAAAAAAGGCGACCGGCCCTGTCGCAACTGGGGCCTGGCCTATGTTCGCACCAATGATTTGATTGAGCGCTTAAGCCGGGCCCTGGAGCAATTCCTGATGGATAAAGGCTTTCAATCCGGCCTGACACCGGCCACGCACAACTTCGATGAAGATGTTTTGATGGCCCGCTGGTCGCATAAACACCTGGCCTATCTGGCAAATCTGGGGCGCTTTGGAACGCACTGCATGTTGATCACACCCGCGGGCTGCACCGGTCGCCTGGGAAGCCTGGTTACCGAAGCGGATCTGGGAGATCATCCCCTCATGGATACCCGGGAAGCCTGTCTGCTGAAAGCCGGTCACAAATGCGGTGAATGCATCCAGGCCTGTCCCGTGAACGCTTTGAAAACACAAGGAATTGAAAGACGCACCTGCTGGAATCGGCTCAACGAAAATCGCGATACATTGTCATATTTATCGGATTTGCCGGAATCAACCCATGTGTGTGGCAAGTGTGCCGCCTTGATGCCGTGCAGTTTTCTGAATCCGGTTGCTGAACTCTGAATGAATGGGGTTTTCAGAATCCATTACCGTATTGGACAATAGCACCTGCTGCTTGAAAAAGAAGGCATAATGCGTTATGAAAAACACAGGAAACAATTTATTCTTGGCATTTAAGTGAAACTTTAGATTTCAGGAGGAAAACAATTTCATGGGCAAAGGCGATAAGCGAACGAAACGGGGGAAAATATTCAGGAAATCGTATGGCGTCAAGAGACCGCGCAAGAAAAAGAAAAAATCCGAACAAAACGAAAAATAACATCCAATCTTAACCTTCCCATTGATACGCCCAGGAGATGGAATGGTGCCGCCGTAAATTTACAGCTGACGGGGGCATTTTTTCATGAGAGCCAATAATCAGCCAACCTCCCGGCAAAAGGGCTTTCACAACCCTGCTCAGCCCCTCTTCTTTATGGTGATCTTTATAGTATGTCAGCAGATTGTTCCTCAGAAAGATGATATTGAAGCCATACCCGGGTGGATCGGCGAAAATATCCTGAACCTTCCAGTCGATGTCGGCTTTGACAAAGGCCTTAACATCAAATCGATGACCGCTTTTTCGAATATCAAAATAGGATTCTCGCATTTCCGGGGGAACTTCCTTCAAGCTGCTTAACGTATAAACCCCTGCCCTGGCCTTTTCTATGTAGCTGGGATGCTTGTCGGTGCCCATGATTTCAAGCACCGGCAGTTGCGCGTATGCTGGCTTTAAGCGGTCCCAGATGATCTTTAAACTGTAAACTTCCTCGCCCCGGGCGCAACCGGCTGACCATACACGCAATTTTTCACACTGTGTTTTAATGATACCCGGCAAAATATCCTGTTCCAGGCCAGCCCAGAGCTGCCGGTCGCGAAAAAACCGGCTGATGGAAACCGTCAATAGCAGCTCGCATTCCCGCCGCACGGTTTCATTTTGCGCAATTAAATCCAGGTAGGCCGGCATGCTGGGGCAATTGCGTTGTTGCATATGTCGCGATAGGCGCTTTTTAACACCTTTTCTTACCTTGCGGTATCCGGACCATGTAAAATCAAACACATCCAGCAATTGTCTAAATTGATCATCGTGCATGCTGTTCAATTTAAGATGGCCCCGGCCGTTATTCAAGGAAAAATGGGTTTTGTTTAGAGTATCGGGGGTATGGAATGTTCATTTACTGGAGTAATGGCGCCTCCAAGCATTGGAGTGGCGGAGTGTTGGAGTCCTGGTAATATGTCGTAATTAAACAAATAAAATGGCATCTGAATGGAAACCATATTTTGCTGATTTAAGCCTAAATGACCTTGCAGCAAAACACCAATTCCGGTAATAGAATTTACAAATATCCTGCATTTAAGTGTTTAGCAACTGACAAATGACGGTTTCGAAGATATGCAATTCGTTGGGGTGGATGGTTGTAAGAAAGGTTGGTTTGCAGTAGCGCTCGGTTCGGGCGGAAACTGGGCAATCGACATTTATAAAACCATCGACGAGCTATGGAATGCGATGAACTCACCGTCGATGATGTTGATTGATATACCGATTGGCCTGCCGGATTCCAATAGGCGGGTCTGTGACGTGCAGGCACGCAAGCTTTTGGGGCGCAGAGGCTCCAGCGTTTTTGCAGTTCCCTGCCGCAAGGCACTGCAGGCCAAAAACTACCGGCAGGCATGTCGGATAAACAAGCGGATCACAGGGGTAAGGCTTTCTATTCAGACCTGGAATATTTGCAGCAAAATTAAAGAAATCGATACCTGGTTGCAGGTCACCGGCGAAGCCCGGCCAAGGATCCGCGAATCGCATCCCGAGTTGTGTTTCTGGGCTTTGGCGGGCAAGCACACTATGGCGCATTCTAAAAAAACCCCCGGCGGCTTTGTGGAACGCTTTTCGATATTGAAAAACATCTATCCGCAAAGCAGCGCCATTGTGAATCAGAGTCTGAACCGGTTTCGGCGTAAAGATCTGGCACGGGATGACATTCTGGACGCTCTCGTTTTAGCTGTCTCTGCGCATTTTTCAGCCGGCAAACCCAAAACGGTGCCGCTGAAACCACCGGTTGACAAAAAAGGCCTTGCTATGGAAATTGTTTACCCGCCGGCGCGGGTGGTGTGAACATTGGAAACCGAATCAGTTGCAGCGTTAGTCGTTGGAGATGTACGTTTTCATTGCTATGATGACATATGGAAATATTGGAAAGATGAGATAGTGGGCTATTAACTGATTTGGCCATTTTCCCCATCTACTGAACCCATATTTCCAGTATTCCACTATTCCAGCATTCCTGCACAATTAATGGAGGCCATCGATGGATCAAAAGGTAAAAGATGCGATTTATAACGCGGTAGAAAATGAGCCTTTTGCAAAAGCAATGCAGATCAGTCTGGTGGAACTAGAGTTGGGGTATTCTGTCGTCGAAATGATTTATGACCCGGAAAAAATGAACAACATTTATGCACGCGCCCATGGCGGCGCCGTATTTGCCCTGATCGATGAAGCCTTCGAAACCGCCAGCCAGACCGACGGCACCATTGCGGTTGCCTTGAATGTCAATGTCACTTACGTTTCCAGCCCGGAGCCGAGTGTGAGACTGCGCGCAGAGGCGGAACGTGTCAGCCAGACCAAAAAGACAGCCGGCTACGACATTCGCGTCAGCACTGAAGACGGGAATTTAGTTGCCACCTGCTCGGCGCTGGCTTACCGCACCGGCAAACCGATTCCGTTTTTGTAGCAAATCCAGCCTGTCGGTTGATCCCAACAATTCAGCTGCTCACAAATTGTTGCATATGATTTAATAATCGATCCACGAATTGTTGTTGGGTACGGTTAAAATCCGGCGGCGCCTCATCACAGGCTGCTTTCATCCATTTGATGAAATCTTTGATATTTTCTTGGGTGCTTTTTGATTCCGAATGGTAATGGGTTCGAATCTGATATAACAGAAAGAGCAGCTCTTTTTGAAGGGATAGGCAGGTGAAACGCTTGCCGGTGCGCCGGGTTTTTAAAAATGGATCGATGCCAAAATGTCTCAAGGTAGCCGCCATGCCCAGGGTACCATGTCGCAGGGTTACTAAAAATCGGGAGCTATCGAGCTGCCGGCTGTTGCGGTAAGATTTCGTGCTGATAGCTGGAAATGCGACCGTTTTCATCTTTATCATTTGATCGACCAGCGCATGCTCTGCTTCGCCGAGCAAATCGTTTTGGCGTGCAAATCTGCTAACCCAGGTGAAAAAATGATCAAAAACCGCACTATTTTCCAAATTTTTTGGCGGACATCGGAGCGCTTTCCAGAAAAGTGCGGCATACCCGTAAAACAGCAGCTTTGACAACTGATCTCTTGGATGGTGCCGGTCGGCAAATTTGAATGAAAAATTGGCGATAATTTCAACTGTAATGCGACTGAACAGTTTCAAACACGATTCACTCTCTTCGGCATCAAGAATTTTAATGTATACGGGCAGGTACCGGCAATGTTCCTTTTCCATAAATCGAAGTGCGCGCGGTAATATAATCCAGGGGGCGCTGATTTGATCTAATAAGCGAAAAAGGTTTTCCGGCAATGGGCTTTCGTTTATACTGCCTGGAATTACCCCCGGTGATACATGTGCAGATCGTGGATAAAAGCCGTTTTCATGATCGAATTTCGATTTGAATTCCTGTCGCACCGCCTCGATCTTACGGCCGATCAGGGGTTGAAATGATATGATTCCATTATTAACCGGTCGCATTAATTTCCAGGCGGATGGTGCTATTTCAAAAAGCATCTTTGAAATATGTGTTTCGAATCCGATCCGCTGAAGGGTGGGTAGAATGTGCCGGCACAGCATTTCTTCCAGCCCGCCGGGGAGCTTTCCTAATGCTAGGTTTTTGTATATGTTAAAACACTTGCGCCTGGCGCTATTTTCATATGCCTGAAGCTGGTGGTCGGAATCCCTGCCGATATCAGCCCTGTAAAGCTGAAGGGGCACATCTTTCGCTTGTTTTCTGAGGGGGCCGGGTTGACCCGCGCACCGGCGCCTGTTATAAGCGGTTAACCGTTTGTTTATGCGGTAGGTATGGTAATCGATCGGTTTGCAGTGCTCACTGGCGGCCATTGCGTTTCACCCTCTAATATCGGAAAGCAACGTCAAAGAATGCCGTTTACGGGGCCGATCCGGATTTTTAATCCGAGCTCCAATGCGTTTTGTGCAGGCTGATGAGAGCGTGCGATGCAAATCCCCCGGCAGTGGCCGGTTTGGCATGACAACCATCAAACAGTGCCATTGTATACCACATTGTATCACCATTTAAATTTGACTTAAGTCAATCATTCCCTTTGCGAATTTCGATATTTGATCGGATTCAACTTGTTTTTTGATCGATTCCATATGGGTTCTAACCGATTGAAATATTGATTGATTTTCACCGGATTATGATTGAAGTAATCTGTTTGAAGCCATAATCCGGGTCAGATTTCAAAAAATCGTAACCATCAATTCTATAAACGGAGGGTCCCAATGTTTTGTTTTCAGTGTGAGCAAACTGCGAAAGGTGAAGGGTGCACCAAAATCGGTGTGTGCGGCAAACCGCCGGATGTTGCCGCCCTGCAGGATCTGTTGACCTATGCTGTCAAAGGGCTGTCCCAGGTGGCGGTCGAAGGCCGCAGGGTCGGGGTCAAAGATCCGGAAACCAATCAATTTACGAGCAAGGCAATTTTTTCGACAGTCACAAACGTGGATTTTGATCCGAAACGGTTTGTAGCTCTGATTCACGATGCCGTTGCAAAGCGCGACGCTTTAAAAGAGAAAGTTCAGGCGGCAGGCGGCAATGTTGATTTTAAAGACGGCCCCGCGATATTTGAACCCGGCTCGACTTCCGAGGAGCTGGTGGCTCAGGGAGAAAAAGTCGGCATCAAATCGGATCCGGACATCAACACCGATATTCTCTCTTTGCGTGAGTTGCTGATTTACGGCATCCGGGGAATGGCCGCCTATGCTGACCATGCCGCTATTTTGGGCCGGGAAGACGATAGCGTTTACGCCTTTATGCAGGAGGGGATGGCAGCAACCCTCAACAAAGACCTGGATGTCGATGACTACATCGGGCTGGTCATGAAATGTGGCGAAGTTAATTTAAGGACGATGGAGCTGCTGGATGCCGCCAATACAGGCACCTACGGCCACCCCGTACCGACGGCCGTACCCCTTGGCGCCAGAGCCGGCAAGGCGATTCTGGTGTCCGGACACGATCTCAAAGACCTGGAGGAGATCTTAAAGCAGACCGAGAGCAAGGGCATCAACATCTACACGCACGGCGAGATGCTGCCCTGTCACGGCTATCCAGAGCTTAAAAAATATTCTCATTTTTACGGCCACTACGGCACTGCCTGGCAAAACCAGGCCAAAGAATTTGATGCATTTCCCGGTGCGATCCTGATGACCACCAATTGCATCCAGAAACCCAGAGATTCATACAAGGATCGCATTTTTACCACCGGGCTGGTGGGCTGGCCGGGCGTACAGCACATCAGTGGCCCGGATTTCACACCGGTCATCCAAAAAGCCCTTGAATTGCCAGGTTTCAGCGAGGATCAAGACGGCAGACAGGTTATGGTTGGTTTTGCCCGCAATGCGGTCATGGGAGTGGCGGGTCAGGTCATCGAGGCGGTTAAAAGCAAAGCCATCCGGCATTTTTTCCTGGTGGGCGGCTGTGACGGCGCCAAGCCCGGTCGTGATTATTACACCCAATTTGTCGAGCAGGTTCCCGACGACTGCATCGTGTTGACCCTGGCCTGCGGCAAGTTTCGTTTCTTTGACAAAGATTTGGGCAATATCGGCGGGATCCCGCGATTACTGGATGTCGGGCAGTGCAACGATGCCTATTCAGCCATCAAGATTGCTTCGGCGCTGGCCGATGTTTTCGAATGTGACGTCAACGATTTGCCCCTGTCCATGATTCTGTCCTGGTACGAGCAGAAGGCCTGCGCCATCCTGCTGACCCTGCTCTATCTGGGGATCAAAGACATCCGCCTGGGACCCAGCCTGCCGGCATTTGTTTCACCGAATGTTTTGAATGTCCTGGCGGACAAATTCAACATCATGCCCATAAAAACGCCGCAAGAAGACCTGCAGGCCATCCTGGGCTAGTATGAAACGCTAAAGCGAGCAGCCAATCCAGAACGATGACTGCTCGCCCTACTCCTTTCAGAATTTATGCTCTATGGCGATGTCAACGCATTGCCGCACCCTCGAACAAACAACGGATCTTTGGTTTCCTGCCTCAATAAAAAGCTGTGCAGAAGTTTGCACCTTTCTCCGACACATCCATACAATTTTGAGTTCTCCTACAGTTCACCATCAGGCATGATTTATCCAGTTTCAGGTAAGTCGATATTTATTACATTTGATGAAAAAATCTGATAAGGATCAATATTTATAATTACATGACTTGAACACGACCGAAATCAGCTTATTTTGCGTTATTATGGTTAACAGTATAAATATAAAGGGTTTTGACATTTCATTCGTTGCCAGATTCGCCGGTATCGACAATTCAGCCCTGCATCATGTTTTTGAGAAGATTGTCGGGCGATCGCCAGTTCGGTGCCTCAAAAAAATTCGGCTTCACCAGGCACGTTTGATGACCGTTAACAACGATCTGTGTGTCTGTGAAGCCGCTCACAAACTTGGCTTCAATAACGCATCGCAGTTCAGCTGGTAATTAAAGCGGCAGTTCGGGCCGGTCCCAAGCCGGGCAGCTGAAATGTTTAAAATAAATCGTGTCCCAGATGAAATTGATACGAATAACGACTTCTTTCCTGCTATCATTTACGATGACGATGATAATATATGGGGAGGCCACCGGCCAAATGAATGGAGGCAAACTCAATCTTCCCAAAACCGTTGGTGTTTGGAAAAAACCGGATTCTCCGCGCCTTATTGATTCGAAGAATATTTTTAAATATATGAATGGCGCCGGTGAGCTCTATCTGGGCTATCGATTCCGTCATCTTGAGGTC
>Ga0209536_100010942_pt1 | contig 13328 bp, 6 predicted proteins | sample DeeMarSeWOR28_12_FD_187461 | JGI IMG/M metagenome (GOLD analysis project Ga0209536, IMG submission 187461) | Marine sediment microbial communities from White Oak River estuary, North Carolina - WOR-2-8_12 (SPAdes) (version 2) | ecosystem: Environmental > Aquatic > Marine > Intertidal zone >...
ACCCGGATGCTCCGTTGGCCACGGGCAGCGTGATCGATGCGGTCCCCGGAGTCGCGGCATCGGGCGAGAGCAACAGCGCCGCGGGATTCGAGCTCGTGATCACCACGTCCACACCACCGTGATTAGTCGCACCCAGCGAGCCCGACCAGGACCGCTGCAGACCTGCGCCCGTGGTCGTGGCAGACAGATTGATCCCCGGAGCAGGTTGTACTGTGACGTTGATCGTGTCAGGAATGAGATCGGTGGCCGCTGCAGCGAGCGTGGTAGTGCAGGGTAGCACTGCAGTGCCACCGTAACTGAGGGCTGCAGTCGTACTCACTAGTCCGGTCGGAATGGTGACCGGAGTCGCGGCCGACAGACATGTTGGATCGGCGGCGGTCAGGCTGACCGTGGTGCCGGGGGCCGGTGCCGCAATCGGCGATCCGCCGCTTTCCAACTGCACCGTGATTGTGGTCCCGAAGCTGGCGTTGAGCGATGCAGAAGCCTGGGTGATGTTCAGGTTCGCCGTAGTTGACACTATGGACTGAGCCGAGCCGTAGGTACCACTCGTGGCGGTCACCACAGCCGTTCCGGGAAATACGCCGGACAGCGTTCCGTTAGCGGTCTGCAATCCCTCGGATATGGTGACCGTCGGCGTCAGTACGGCGACCAGCGAGGGATTTGCGCTGGTCAGGGATACGGTTTCACCACCCGCAGGGGCGGGTGTCGAGATCTGGACTGGGATCGAGGTCGTACCGCCGAACGGCACGTTCAGAGTCGACGGTAGGCTGAGCACCAGCGGTGAGACTTCGACGGCCAGCGTGCCTTCATCGTGGTTCGGTGCATTGCCACGCACCGTCGTGATCCCAGTCGACAAGCCGTCCAGCGCTACCTGGTCAGTGGATGCGCCCTCAGCGAAAAAGACCGAACCCGGCGCCTGCACGCCGACTATAGCCGGATTGTCGGCTGTGACCGTGACGGTGACGCCGCCAACTGGAGCGGGGCTGGAGAGGGTGATGGCGAGGTCGGCCGTGCCACCCAACGGGATACGGTCCACTCCCAGCAAGTCGAGCAACACGGTCGGGTTCTGGAAGACGGCCGTGGCGGTAAACACGACGGGAGTGAGCGCCGATACGGTCGCCGTTGCGGTTTGTGTCACACTGTTGCTGCCCAGGGTCCACGAGGTCTGCGCCCGCCCGGCTCCGTCCGTTGGGACATTGGCCGGTGACACGGATCCCTCGACGACCACCCAGAGCACCGTCTCATTTGGCACCGGATTGCCGTACTGGTCGCGAACCTCAACCACCAGCGGGGCCGGTAGGGCAGTGCCTGCGTCGGCTGTCTGATTGTCTCCCGAGACCGCCAGCAATGTCGCGGCCGCATCAGGTGTGCCGGTCGCTGTGAACGTCACGGGCTGCAGTCCCACAACCGTGGCGCTCAGCGTATTGATGCCGGCAGCCTGTCCCAGCGTCCATCCACCGACGGTCGCCACACCCGCCGCGTCCGTGATTGTGACCGCTCCGGTCAAGCTGCCGCCGCCCGATGTCACGGCGAACGTCACCTGAACGTCGGCCACAGGTGCACCGAGTGCGTCGGTGACCAGCACCGAGGGTGGCACCGGGACCGCGGTCGCGACCGTGGCCGACTGGTTGTTGCCTGCGTTGACCCTTACAGCGGCAGGTCCCGACACGTCTGCCACAGTCGCGGTGAACAACACCGGCGATCCGGTCAGATTCGTCGCACTAGCGGTCACCTCGATGACACCGGCCGCGTCGCCGGCGGTAAGCGTGGCCTGCGCCACTCCCTGTGCGTCCGTGAGGGTCGTCGCCGGCGCCACGCTGGAACCACTTGGACCGCTTGCGACGGCGAAGGCCACCTCGTACCCTCGAGTGAACGGATCCCCGGCTGCATCCAAGACCCGGACCACAAGCGGTTCGGCTGCCACCTCTCCGGGGTCCATGTTCTGCGCGTTCCCCGACACGAGCACCAATGCATCGGGCCGCGCGAAGAACCGCAGCATTCCGGTTGCGGTCAGCGGGTCCTGAGCGGTCGGCGCGGTTGCCGTGAGCGTGATGCTGTCGGTCGCAGCTGAAGGCGTGAACACCCAGGCCAGGTTGCGGCCTTCTTGTCGTGGTTGCGGGACGAGCGCCTCATCGCTGGAGGAGAAGCTGACGGGCGCGCCATCGATCACCGTTGCGCCGCGATAGACGGTTCCGGTGACCAGGATGCTGTCGCCGCCGGTTACAGTCGTATCGTCGGGTGAGTACGTCACGGCCGTTGCGTCTGCCCCGGGGCCGACGAAGCTCGGCGTGAGTACCGGTGTGGTTGTGGGCGCGCTCGAGGTGGCGGTCACAGTCGCTGTCACCGTATACCACACCTGGCCCTCACCAATCACCGCGAGATACAGATAGAACTGCTCCGGATCCGTTTCGAGCGGTACGAGAACGTCGAGCACCACGCTATCTGCCTCGGCGGCTACACCAAGCGCTTCGGTGTCGAATGTATCGCTGACCACCAAGCTCGAGTCGGCAACGCGGCGCAGCTCCACTAACAGCGTGTCGATGGGAATGGGCGAGGTCTGGGCCGCGGCGAGCAGTGCCTCGACATCGAAGCTCGCATGGACCGCCTGCCCCGGTTGGAACGGCGAATCGGAACAGGTAGAGGTTACCGCAGCGATGACGGCGAGGATGGCGTACGGTAGTCCGGTACGCCGATATGGGTGACAGAGTTGCACTGTTGTGGTCCCTTCGATTCCGCTACACCTGCAAATTATCTGGGTCCGATGTCAGCTCGTCAAACGGCAAAGGTACGGCTGTGGATTCCCATTTCCTCAGCTTCCCATACCACCCGCCGCCTGCCTGAACCGCTGCTTCTGCCCTTCGGTGATCATGTCACGTACAACCACTTCACGCACGATCGGTGCCACGAAGGAGTATCCCAAGGCATCGGCAACCAGCCACCTCTGCCATTCCAGTTCATCTAGCGCCTGGTTGAGTGCTTCGCTCCCCAGCCGTGTGGCAAACTCCAACGGCGCGGCAGTGACCCTGTCTCCCAGAACGGCGGCGGCAGCCAACACCGATTGTGCCGGCAAGCTCAGCCTCCTGAATCCGACTCTGATCGCAGCGACGATGGTGTCAGGCAGGTCACCCGGGAGGCTCTGGGTCAGTGTCTGGAGGGGCTGCGGCCAGGCACCGTCGGTTTCGGCGAGATCGAGCCCCAGCGCAACCGCATGCAGCAGCTCGACCGCGAGCAGCGGAAGACCGGCCGAATCGGATGCAACTCTTCGTGTCAGGCGGTCGACTTCGTCGTCCGAGTAATCGGGCAGTGCCCAGCGCACCAGCTGTCGCAGGTCGTCTTGATCGAGCTTGTCGACCTGGACCGCAGTGCCGGCCAGGTCGCGTCCCAGTCGGGAGCGCAATTCGTCCAGCTCCGACTGCGGCGGCTGCGGAGCCAACGAAACGCACGAGTGCACCGGCATGTCCGCCAGGTCACGTAGCACGGCACACAGCGCCAGCATGCTCTCCCTGTCGCTCCACTGTGCGTCGTCGACCCACAGGAAGACGGGCAACTCGTGGGCCAGCGCGCGGATGACTTCAACGAACGCCGGACCCAGAGCCAGCGGCTCGCCCGGTGCCATTCCGAATCGGTCGGCCCATTCGGCGATGCGCTGCGAAAAAGCGCTCAACGCCGCAGGAGATGCCGTGGCGAGTCCCGGGCCCTGGAGCAGGCCTCCCCGTGCCAGGCCCAGGAGAACGCTGCCCGGCTGCTCGATATCGGTTTCGACACACCGCAGTGTCGCCAAGATCGCGCCATCCAGCCGCGCTCTGGCCGCGAGCTCCTCGGCAAGCCGAGTCTTACCGCAACCCGGATCGCCTTCTATGAAAGAGATGCCGGCTCGGCCCCCGGTGGCGCTGGTGTTCCACGCGTTCACCAGCTGCGCCAGCTCGGATTCCCGGCCTGCCAGTGGCGCCCGCCGCAGCTCTGCTCCCTCCTTCTCATCGGTCGGTACCGACTCATCCAGGCTCCAGGAACGCTCGCGTTGCACTCGCTCGACGAGAGACACAGTCTCACTGTCCGGTTTGGCCCCCACGTCTGCCAAACGTTGGGCGTATTGCTGGTACCGCTCCAGCGCCTCCGCTCGCTCTCCGGCAAGCGCGAGGCTGCGCAACGCTATTCGTACCGCAGCGCTCGATGCGGGATCGAGCGCGTGGGCGCGCAGTGCAACAGCGACAGAATCTCTGGTTCGACCGGCCGCCAACAGCTGCTCGCTGTGACCTGCGAGTGCGTTGACCGACCGCCGGCGCCACTCGATTCGTTCCGTACCCACCCATTCCTCGAACGCCCACGCATCAGGTACGGTGAAGCCCTCCAGGAACTCGCCCCGCACGATCGCCGCCGCGTCGTTCCACTTGCCTGCCGCTTCCAACTCCGCGAAGTCGTCCGTATCCAACCGCACGAAACCGGGTGCTAACCCGATCCAGTCGCCTTGCGTGATCAGGCCCTCCTCTCCCAGTGAGCGGCGCAGGATGCGGACTGCTTCGCGCAGCGAATGGCGTGCTTTGGCTTCAGGCTTCTCCGCCCAGAGGACCCCGGTCAAGTGTTCGCGGCCTCGCGTCTGTTTGGGTGAGCGGGCGAGGTAGACCAGCAGCGCCAGGTTCTTGCGCTGCAGCAGTTCGGCAGGTGCCTCCCCGCCGTCCGCAGACACGGCGACCGGTCCGAGAACCTGACAGTGGAATCTCACCGGCAACTCCGTCGCACGTAGTCAGCTGCCTCAGTCTTGAGTGGATCGTAGGCGGGCTCCGCCCCCCTCCACAGCTCGCTCACGCGGCCATAGTAGGTGCAGGTCCTGTCTCGATCGCCGCGGGCTCCTGCCGCTCGTGCGCGGAGCAGCCGAGCATAAGACGACAGAGCCCAGTCGATCTCGCCGGCCTGAGCTTCGCCCTCGGGGAAGGCGATGAACTCGAAGTGCTCGTACCACAGTCGTTCCCGATCCGCAGCGTCCGGTCTTCCCAGACTGTCGTACCACTCGGCGCGCCCGAGGTGCAGTGCGGCACGGGCGAACGGGTCGCCGCCCCGCCCGGCGGAATCGAAGTGAATGGCGCTGTCGGAGATCTCCAACGCCGCCTGGAACATTCCTCGGGTCCCGCGATCGATCGCTCTCAGCGACAGGGCCAGTGTCGCCGCCAGCGTGTCTTGCGTGGTCGTGCGGAGGCTGTCGCTCCACCGCTGGAGGGCGACCGTGTCCCCGTGCCTAGCGGCGTCGACACCCAGTGCCCAGGCGGCTCTGGACCGGGTGCGCGGCTCTGCGACTAGGGCCAGCAACGTGTCCCTGCCTTGTTCCAGCTCTTCCTGGCCGATCCCCGGCAGCCCCAGGGCCGAGGCGACCACACGCCACTCGGCCGCCTCGAGACGGGCCGAGTCCGTAGCGAAAAGTGCTGCAGCGGAGTCGAGGCACCACAGACCCTCGGCCACTCGTCCCAACCCGATGAGACCGAGCCCGCGACCTTCAAGCAGATGAGCGAGATCGTCCTGAACGAACTGCATTCCAGAGCGCATCATCTCGTCAGCTATGGCCACCTGCGTCTGCGCCGCATCCCACATGGCGCCTAGACGGAATGCGCGGAGTACGAACCGAGCCACCGTGTCTTGCTGCATGAGTTGCTGCAGCGTGACGCCCGCGTTTGCCGCTTCGAACCTGGCTTGGACCAGAAACCGGAACAGCTGCCCAAACATCTGCACGTCCTCGGTGTCTTCCGCCGCCTTCTCGTACCGGTCCAGACTGGCTTGGGCAGCCTGTTGGTCGCCGAGTCGGATGTACGACCAGGCTAGATGGTACTGGCTGGGGGCGAATGTGGAGTCCTTGGCTGCAGCCTGCCCGAGTTGCTCTGTGTACTCCTCGAGTGAGACTCCGATCAGTGCGCCTCTGGTCTGCAGCTCTTCCGCATACAGAAACGCGGCGTATCCATCTCGGGGATACCGCTCGATCGCCTGCCGGTACGACTCGACGCGCAGTTGTCCGCTCTCGGCGAGCTGGGCTTCGATCAGCAGTCGAACCAGCTCAGGTAGCTCACCTCTCTGAGTTTCCAGCACCGATTGCAGGTCGACCGACGGCACAGGCTCACCAGTCTTCAGCCAGCGCCACGAGTTGCTGAGCCACCAGCTGGCAAGTGCCATCGTCGAGTCCAACGCGAGAGCCTGCTGGAAACGAGCGGCAGCCGTATCGAAGGCGTTCTGTTTGAATGCCGCCAACCCGTCTAGATAGGAAGTCAGCGCGTCATCCACGTCGGACAGCGGAATGCCGCGGAACTCGGACTGCCGATTCGGGTGTGTTATCGCAACTACGCGCTGGGCAATCACGTGTCCGGTCGCTTCCAAGCTGCGGTCACCGCTCATGCGCACGACGCCGGCGGGCCGGATCTCGCCTCTGCTGTCGACGACTTCCAGAGTGATTGTCGTGTCCGCCGAGTCGCGAGCGATTCGCGCATGAACCAGGGCTCGCGTCCCGAGCCGGCTCAGGGCATCCGGACCGATGGACGCCGGATCCCGGCCTCGCTCGCGCCACAGCGCCTCGGTGAGGTGCGGCATGGCAACGGCCCCGTCTCCGAAGAACTCGAGATTCTGTCTGGTCAGGTTCGTCAGGCGTCGGGCCAGCGTATCGCTCACTCCCTCTCCGGGTTCGAATGGCAGCACCCCCACATAGGTCTCCGGCAACGCTGTTCCACGTGGCACCACCAGCAGCGCCACGACCGCCCCTGTAACCAGCGCACCCAGAGTCAGCAGCAGAGTCCTGCGCCGGTAAACGTGGGTGCGTGTCCTCCACAATTTGTGCCGGAATGTGGTTGCGTCGGGCCAGCGTTCCTTCGGTTGCCAAGTGAGCGCCCGCCGCAGGATGGGCACGACCCTGCGAGGGATGCCCGACCAGTTGGGACGCCGGTCGGGCATCTGGTCGCCCCAGCGACGGCCGGTATACGCCTCGTACAGCACCACACCAACGGCGAACAGGTCGGTGCGCGCGGTCACATCCCAACCGAAAGCTTGTTCCGGTGGCATGTACCCGATGGTGCCGACAACTCTCCCTTGGGTTTCGGTAATTGGGGTGGGCTCGAGCGACGGCCGGGCGATGCCGAAATCGGTGAGAATCGCTCGGCCACCGACCAGCAGGATGTTGCTCGGCTTGATGTCGCGGTGCACCACACCCATGGCGTGGACGGCGTCCAGCGCGTCCAACAGGTCTCGCCCCAGCTTCAGGGCCTCACCAGGCGGGAGCGGACCGTTCTCGAGCCGGTCGGCCAGCGTTTCGCCTTCGACATAGTCCATGACATAGTAGAAGAACCCGCCGGCCTGCTCTGCACGGTGCACCGGAATGACGTTGGGATGCCTCAGGTTGGCCAGGATGCGTGCTTCACTCAGGAACTTCTCGGCTGCCCGCGCCGTGGCGAGTTCCGGACGGATGACCTTGAGCGCGACCTGGCGCTGGAGCAGCACCTCGCACGCGAGGAACACCATGCCCATCCCGCCGCGAGCGATCTCGCGCTCGACTTCGTAGTCGGGAGCCAGGGCTTCCCGCAGGCGATCGAGGACCGTGGTCATGGGTCGGGTTATGGAGCAGCACACCAATCTGCCGCTGTAGCGCGCGGGGTCAAGTGTGTGGGTGGAACTTGCTGTTGCGGCGGTCACGTCGTTCCGCCGGTCGGGCTCGACGTCGCGCCGTGCCGCCCGTCAGCTCACTGGTCCTGGGACCTGCCGAAGCTCGTGTTCTGGAACATCCGCTCGGCAAGGGATGTGGCCCGAGTGGCCAAATCAGGAGCACTGGAATCGGCTGCTATCGCTCCCGAATCCGCGGCCTGCACGGCCAGGACCTGCGCGAAGGTGCCGTAAAGGATGGCGTACAACGTCAAGATGCTCTCGGATGGCTGGTCGATCCAGCCGAATGGCCGTTCGCGCGCAGCGGACTCGGCGTGATAGACATCGAAAAGGAGAGTCTTGGTACGTTCCACATCGATCCATCCCAGGGTATTGACCTGGACGACGCCGTCGCCGGCCTCCACCGGCTCCGGCATGAGCTTGCGAGCCATTCCTTGTCCCAGCAGATAAGGCGCCAATCCCATCTGCTCGCCGTAGTTGCCGGCAGTCCGGGAAACGTAGATCGGACGTTCCCCGAGGTTGTCCTGGATCAGCCGCAGCGCGACGATATCGGCCCGCTCGAGGATCTCAGGTAGAGTCGCGCTGATGCCACCGCGTTGGAACGTCTGTCCACTGCCGAGCTGGTAGTAGGGCGGCAACGCATCGAGCTCTTCGTAGCTCGGCGACAGGGCCGGCTCGGTGGGAGTTGGCCACTCGCGGCCGCGATACAGCGGCAGCGCGTTGGCCGTGTCGAACGGAATGATGTCGCGACGCTTGAGCTGCCTGATGTGCCATTGCGTGTTCATCAGAGAGAGGTTGGCGACCAGGACATCGCGTCTCACACCCTCGACCTCCTGCATGTACCATAGGGGAAACGTGTCATTGTCTCCCGCCGTGATCAGGATGCCGTAGGGTTCGACCGACTGGAGGATGTCCCAAGCAACGTCCCGCGGCAGCGTTTCATCGGCTCGTGACGCGCTCTGCCAGTTCCCGGCAAGCGGAACGAAGCAGATCAGAAGCGCGGGAGCGGCCACAACCCACTTGCCCGTACCCGTCTTCCCGCCACCGAAATTCGCGGCTCCCCATTCCAGTATCGCGGCAAGACCGAGTGCCACCCAGATTCCCCACAACAGGAACGAGGCCACGAAGAAGTAGTCGCGCTCGCGCACTTCGTGCAGCGGTTCTTCGAGTCTGAGAGAGTATCCGTATTTGAAATCGAGATAGAACACCAGAAGCGCCGTGACCGTCACCATCACCACGGTCAGGGCGGCAGCCCGTTTCCGGTCTTTGCGCCAATGCCACACCGCTCCGGTGAGTCCCAATGCTCCGAATATCACGGCCAGGAACCGCCCCACCTGTGGCCCCCAATCCCGGCTGAACTGCCATGAGAAGTATTGCAGATAATTGATGTACTGCCACACCAGATCGGCCTGTCGCGGCAACAGCGGACCTTTCTGGTACTGCTCTCTGTCGAGCACCGCCACCAGAGCGTCCCACGTAGTCGGTTCGCCCTCGTTGATCGGCGGGAACTGAACCGCCCGCAGGGGAAGGACACCGTTCAGCGAAAGCCCCACCACCGATACGGCTACCGCCAGAAGAGCGAAGCGCAGCTCTCCGGTCTTGATTGCGAGCGCCACTGCAGTGAGGAACGCCAGCCCCGCCACGTATGTGAGCAGCCCATCCGTGCCGTCGTAGAGGATCCCGGGCAGGAATACGAATAGTGTGGCACAGATACAGAACATCAGCCACTTCGACCACTCGCTCAGGTCGGCCTTCTCGTACCACAGGGTCATCAACACCAGTACCATGATTCCGGGTGCCACCAACAGGCTCATGGTGTGGTTGGTGGATGTCAGGGCCAGAACATACATGATCACCAGTAGCAACTGGTCGCGGCGGGCGCCCGGAACCTTGTCGGCCCACTGGATGCCGAGCCACAAGGCCAAACCGATCGAGAACAGGCTGAGGGTATAGACCTTCTCGTTCACCACCGACTGATTCCACACCGTGAACGAGGTGGCTCCGACCACGATCCCGGCTGCCGCCGCCGCCAGTCGCACCGCTCGATGTGGCACCAAGTCTCGTAACAGCCGTTCGGCCACCAAGAAGAGGAAACCGGAAGCGAATGCGCTCGTCACCGCGGCGAACAGGTTGATGCGCAGAGCGTAGTGCTCCACGAGGGGGATCTGTCCCCACACGTTTGCAACGAAGACGAACAATGGGTTACCTGGCGGGTGTGGAATGCCGAGGACCTTGGCCGCCGCGATGTATTCGGACGTGTCCCAGAACTGCGTGGTTGGAGCAATGGTCGCCACGTACAGCGCGAGTATCGCCCCCGTTACCACAGCCGCCCATGCATAGGGCGGCCTTTCTGGTGGTGCCAGTGGTGCGACTTGCATCGCCGGCTAGTGGCGGAACTGCCGGTGGCCGGTCAGTACCATCGCCAGTCCGTGCGCGTCCGCCGCGGCGATCACCTCTTCATCGCGCACCGATCCACCGGGCTGGATGATCGCTGTGACGCCTGCTGCAGCGGCCTGTTCCACTCCGTCAGCAAACGGGAAGAACGCGTCTGAAGCGAGAACCGTCCCGGCCGGTTCGAATCCCGCGTCGCGCGCTTTGTGCACGGCTAGGAACGAGGCGTCGACCCGGCTCATCTGACCGGCGCCGATACCGATTGCAGCTTCGTCCTTGGCCAGGAGAATCGCATTGGACTTGACGCTGGCCACTGCCGCCCAGCCGAACCTCAGATCGCGCAGCTCGTCTGCGGTGGGCTTGCGCTTGGTGGCGATCTTCCATTTTGACTCGTCCACTGAGTGCACGAACCGGTCTTGGACCAGGAAGCCGCCACGCACTCGCTTGTAGTCGAACGCGAGTCGCTTGTCGGCCAGCGGCAGCTCCACTACCCGGAGGTTTTTCTTGCGCTGGAAGATGGCGATGGCTTCGTCTTGGAACCGCGGCGCGACGACCGCCTCCACGAACAGGCCGGCCATGGCCTCCGCCGTTTCGGGCCCGACGACAGTGTTGAAGCCAACTACCGAGCCGAACGCCGATTTGGGATCGGTGGCCAGCGCGCGCCGGTAGGCCTCCTCGGTCGTGGTTCCCAGTGCGATGCCGCACGGTGTCGTATGCTTGATGACGGCGCAGGCGGGCCGATCGGGCCATGGCGCTACTGACTGGCTTGCCGCGTCGATGTCCAGCAGGTTGTTGAACGACAGCTCCTTGCCGTGCAGTTGGTTCATCACGTCCACACCCCGGCCCTCACGAGTGGAATAGAGCGCCGCCCGCTGCTGGGGGTTCTCACCGTAGCGCAGCTCCTGCACCCGCTCCAGAACGAGGCTCACGACCGGCGGGAACAGATCAGCTTCATGGCTGAGGTACGCCGCGATCGCCGCATCATAGCCCGCCGTGTGGCTGAAGACCTTCGCGGCCAGCTCGCGGCGGAAGCTGTATTCGACCTGCCGCGACGTCAGGACCTCGATCACGCGATCGTAGTCCCGCGGATCGACAACCGGAAGCACGTGCGTATGGTTCTTGGCTGCGGACCGCAACATGGAGGGGCCACCAATGTCGATTTGTTCGACCGCATCCTCCAGTTTGACATCGGGCTTCGCCACCGTCTCGCGGAACGGGTAGAGATTGACTGCCACCAGGTCGATCGGCGTCAGTCCGTGTTCGGCAAGCGCTTCCATGTGCGTCGGGAGATCGCGTCGTGCCAGCAAGGCTCCGTGTACGGCAGGGTGCAGCGTCTTGACGCGGCCGTCTAGCATTTCGGGGAAGCCCGTGACCTTCTCGACGGGCAGGACGGCGACGCCACCCTGATCCAGAGCGGCGGCCGTGCCGCCAGTAGACACAACCTCCCAACCCAGCTCACTCAGCTTCCGAGCGAATTCCACGACCCCACGTTTGTCTGATACCGAGATCAGTGCGCGTGGCACTATTCGTCCTCCTTCGCGTTGGTGCTACGGTCTCTGTAGTCTGTCTGAGAGAGACACGCTGCCATCGACTGCGTGAAACGAGTCGCCCTTCGCTAGCAATCTAGTGACCCCGCCGGCGCGTGCCGCGTTTAGCACGACTGCGGTTAGCAACTGATGCTCTGCCGCTAGCACCCGCTTCTGCAGCGTCTCCTCGGTGTCGTCCGGTGCCACGGGCACAGGCCACTGCGCTACGATGGGACCGCGGTCGTACTCGGCGGTCACGAGGTGAATGGTCGGCCCGCTCACGGTCGCACCCGATTCGAGCACAGCCCGGTGCACTCGCATGCCGTACATCCCGGGGCCACCGAACGAAGGCAGCAGCGCGGGATGAATGTTGATCATGCGACCGGCGAAGGCATCGACAACGTCTTCTGGCACCAGTTTGAGATAGCCGGCGAGGACGACCAGATCGATTTCGTAGCGGTCGAGAACCGCAATCATCGCCGGTCCGTCGCCGGGATCCTGTATGATATGAGTATCGACGCCGGCCTTGCGGGCGCGCTCCAGGGCGCCTGCATCCGGTCTGTTGCAGGCCACCAATACGACACGTGCCGGGGCAGGGCCCCGGCACTTGTCAAGCAGCGCTTGAAGGTTGGTACCGCCGCCGGACGCGAGGACGGCTACTCGCATGACCTCTCCCATCACCACCGGTCGACCGAATCACACTCTCCCGTAGCTACGGCAAGCACTGGGACTCTTCGATCACGGGCAACGCACCGGGAAGGATCCGTATTTGGAACTCTCCCGTCTCGTCCGCCTTGCCGGTTCTGACCATGGCCTTGAGCGGATATTCAGGCCCCTGGATCACGATCCGGGCGTGGCAGGCACCGCCGCCATCGTCGTTCATCATCAGAGGCGTGGCGAAACCCCGATAGAGCACCAGGACAGCATCGAAGTCGCCCGACTTCAAATCTATCGTGGCGGTCTCACCGACCGGAACCGCTACATCCCACACCTGATAGTAGCTTCCCTGCAATTTCCCATTGGGTGGACCGAGAGTGCCCTGAACGGAATCACCCATGGTCACGGTTCCCATGATCTCGAAGAACCCGCCACACCGCGCGGTGCCCGCCGGTGCGTGCATTCCCTTCTGGACCGAAAGCTCGAACTCTCCGACCTTGGCCCTGTACGTCGACGTCGCGTAGACTATGTAGCGACCCGCGACCGGAAGCACCGCTGTCAAATGCGAATTGCAGTCGCCACCGCTGTCGTCGTCGGTCTCGATAATGGTGTCAACCGAATCCGCCAGAAAGAGATGCGTATTGAAATCGCGTGAGCTGAGCGACACAGTTACCGAGTCACCCTCCCCACCGGCGAACACGTACATCTTGTACAACGAACCGTCAGCCAGCGAATCGTCTTCGATCCTGAGACGACTCGTGATTACTTCACCGTATGATATTTCCGTAAAGTCGGGAATCTCATCCTGCTGCGCGGCGACCGAGGCCGCACAGGCTACCAGCAGCAAGGCGGCTGCTGTTGCAGTACGTGGACTCACTCGATAATCCTCCGAAAGTGCCTGCGAGATACGGAACAGGATGCGGGGAATTTCACCAGTTGAGCCGCTCGACACAATCCCGTAATCTCGGTTATGCCATCGTCGCGGCTTTGACAGCGGCGGCGATGGTCGTGAACTCATCATCTTGCACCGTGCGAACGTCGAACAAGATGCCGTCTGCAGCGGCGCGCGCTACTACCGGTGGGTCGTACTGCCTCAAAGCCGCAAGGACCGCATCCGGCGCAGCACCGGGA
>Ga0209536_100010943_pt1 | contig 13327 bp, 13 predicted proteins | sample DeeMarSeWOR28_12_FD_187461 | JGI IMG/M metagenome (GOLD analysis project Ga0209536, IMG submission 187461) | Marine sediment microbial communities from White Oak River estuary, North Carolina - WOR-2-8_12 (SPAdes) (version 2) | ecosystem: Environmental > Aquatic > Marine > Intertidal zone >...
GCTTCGAGCCTGATCCGGAGCGTGCCGTCGACGGTGCTGGGGTTGTGTACACCGATGTCTGGCCCGCAGCCGCGCAGGGGGTCGATGTCGGCAGGCGGATCATCGTCTTCCGCCCGTTTCAGGTCAACGCGGCTCTGCTCAAGCGTGCCTCCGACGATGTCCTGCTCATGCACCGATTGCCTGCCAACCGGGGGGAAGAGGTGACGAGCGATGTCCTGGACGGCCCCCGCTCGATTGTCCTCCGACAGGCCTCCAACCGCCTTCATGTTCAGAAGGCCATCCTCACTCTTCTGGTGGGGCGCTCCTAGCCCTCCCGGGGTGTTCTCTGGAGTGGCCAATGACCAGAATTCTGGACGATAGGTTCCGTCCCGAGCCTCGTTCCCGCCCGTTGTTCACCATATTTGTGCTGGCACGGGATTGGAACCGGATGGAGGCAGAGGATGTGCAACGGGACGAGGAGGAAGAGCCATGAAGACACGCGCGCTGGTACTGATGGTCATGCTGCTGGCGATCCCTGTGGATCGGGCAGAGGCCGGGGTTTCCTTCGGCATCTTCTACTCCTCGCTCGCCCCTCACGGAGAGTGGATCGCGGTCGATGCCGGGGTCTATGCCTGGCGACCCCTGGGTGTGGCTCACGGCTGGCGCCCGTACTACTACGGCCGCTGGTTCTGGACCGCCGATGGCTGGTACTGGGAGTCGGAAGAGCCATGGGCGTGGGCGGTCTACCATTACGGCCGCTGGTACTACGATGACTACTACGGCTGGCTCTGGACGCCGGGGTATGACTGGGCACCGGCCTGGGTGGAATGGCGCGTCGGCGGGCCGTACGTCGGCTGGGCTCCTCTGGCGCCCTATGCTGTGTTCAGCCTCTCCTTCGGCATCTACTACAGCCACCGCTGGGTGACGCCACACCACTACTGGTGCTTTGCACCGGTGCATGCGGTTGCCTATCCCAGCGTGCACACCTACGTCTATCGTAATTCGGAGAATCCCAGGATCATCGGGCGAACGCGCAATGCAGGCAGCGTGCGCTACCAGGGGGGGAGGATCACAACGCGCGGACCGGATCGTTCGTATGTTGAGCGGCGGGGGAAGGCGCGGATCAGCACGGCCGAGGTCGTGGATGTCGCCGATGCACGACGGCACGGCCTGTCGCGCGATGGTTCACGCGAGCGCATTCAGGTCTACCGGCCCGAGCTCGGCTCGGGGCGTGAGGACCCCTCGTTGCGCCCCAAGGATGTGCGGCAGGCTGAGCGTCCGGTCACGCTTGATACGCGGCGGATTGATCTGCGCGCCCGGGAGCGGGCCCGCGATGAGGGTCGCGACCTGGAGCGGGCGATGACGCGAAAGCAGGAGCAGCGCGAGCTGATGCCGCGGAGCGACCGGAAGGCCGTCCCCCGGCCGGAGGCGGAGCGCCGCTACGAGACACGCATCGAGCGTGGCACGCGCCAGCCGCAGTTTGAGTCTCCGGTTCCCCGCCGCGTGGAGCGGAACACCGAGCGGCGCTCGAGCCCTCGCTCCGGCTCGGTCACGCCCGAGCGGCCGTCGCGCAGTCCGGCCTCGGTCGACCGCCCGTCGGCGCGGACCCCCTCGATGAAGTCACCGGCGCCGCAGCGCTCGCGCAGTCCCTCGGCGTCTCCCCCGAGGTCCTCGCGCCCTCCGCGCAAGGAGTAGCCCCGTGCGCCAAGCGATCGCAGGAGTACAACGACAACGAGGTCGCCACAGTGTGGCGACCTCGTCTTTTGTGGAACTGCCCGTCGTCGGAGCGGGGCCTCAGAGTTCTGCGGAGGCGAAGTCGGGAGCGCGCTTCAGGAGCTGATTCGCTCTCCAGTTATAGATCTGGTAGAGCTGATCGGAGGCCGAGCTCTTTACCGTGTACCTGTCACTTCCTGAACGGAAGAACCCGAGCGTAGTGGTGCCGACGCTGACCAGGGCCTCCGGATCGTCCAGCGCCACGGTGGAGTCGACAAAATCGTCGGCCTGGATGTTGGAGAGCGACGAGAGGAAGCTGCGGACGGTCGACTCGCTGGCCGTGGTGCCGTCCACCAACCAGAGGGTGTCCTCGCGTGTCAGCGTGAAGGTCGTGTCGCCGTAGCGGAAGTCGACAGACTGAATGTCGGCCTGCTCGGCCCGGAAGATCGTTCGGTCGCGCCAGTCGCGCGCCGGCTTGTTGAAGACGTAGGTCAGGACGCCGTCAGCGAGGTAGACGTCGTCGGACCCCTCGCGCCGGACATAGGTGTCGCGGTAGGAGCTGCCCAGCTTCCCGATCCGGAACGCGGCGCGCTCTGTGCCGTGGTCGAAGATGCGCACCAGCGTGGCACTGGAGTCGACCTGGAACAGGAGTTGTTTCTGCGGGTTGGAGGAGACCAGGCTCTTGAGCCGAATGTCCGTCCCCTTGCCGATGGCCGTACCGACGACCGACTCGTCGGCGGGAGCCGAGACGGGCTCCTCCACTATCCACCGGCTCCCCTGACGGGCAAGAACGACCGTGCCCTGGGAGGAGGTGATCTCGAGGCGGTCCACGGCGGCCGAGTCGTACTCGACGAGCGGGTCTTCCATCACACCCTGCGTGCTCTGCTCGCCGGGCCGGTTCAGCACGAGAATCGTCGCGATGGCCAGCACGGCCAGGACGCCCAGCAGGATCCATGTGTTGCGTTTCATGATGGGTTCCCCCTCTTACTGCGTTTCCAGTGCCTTCCGGCGCGCTTTGCGGATCCGCCAGCGGATGATGCCGTAGCCGAGCACAAGCAGGGGCGGCACTGCCAGCGTGCCGTACTTCAGCATGCGCTTCGTTCCGTCGGAGACCTGCTCCAGCGGAGAAAGCGTGACGTCCTTCGAACGGATACTGATCAAGCCGGCATCGTCGACCAGGTAGTCAATGGCGTTAGCCAGGAAGGTGAGGTTGTCGCGGTTGCCCAGGTACTGGTCGCGGGCAAAATCTCCGTCGCCCACCAGGATGACGCGTGTCTCGGGGCTCACCGTCAGGGGCTGCCCCACGGGCGGCGGTGTGGTGGCCGAGGTGTCTTCCGGGATCGGCCGGTCCTTATAGAGGCTGGTAAAGACCCCGCTGGTCAGCAGGGCCATCGGGATATTCTTTTCGGTAAATTCGTCGGCGGTGAAGCGCTGGAGCGGATCGAACATGTAGACGCCCGTCTGCCGGCCGCTCTGCGCTGAGGAGCGCACGAGCATCTCTGCGGTGAGCCCCCGCTCGGAGGGGCGCGCGGTGTCGACCGAACTCACGAAGAAAAAGACCACGCTCTGAAGGTCCTTTACCATCGGGTTGTCCGGGCTGAAGGCTGATGCCATCGGCAGGTAGGGGAAGGGGACCTGGGACTGGAACGAGAACCCGAACTGCTGCTGCACGATGCTGATGTTGGCGCACTGGACGTCGCGGACCAGGTCATTATTGATGCGCATCCCGTAGGTCTCCAGCATGTCGTCCAGATTGAGATCCAGCGGAGTCCCGCTCTGGTTCTGGAGGTTCGCGTTGACGCGGTTGAGCAGGAATGCCAGGCGCCCGCCCCGCATCAGATACTGGTCGAGCTTGTATTTGGCCGGTTCCGGGATTGCCGTACTGGGGGCCATAACGACGAGCGCGGCCACGCCCGGCGGGACAGTTTTGCCGCCGGCCAGGTCCACGGCCTGCAGTTCATACTGGCGGCGGAGCAGCTGCTGCGCGCCGCCCAGCTCGTTGAGGGCTGGCTCTCCGTGCCCGGTCAGAAACCCAATCGTCTTGCGCTCGCGGACCGTCAGGCGCCGGATAGTGCTTGAGATCTCGTACTCCAGGTTGGCGGTGTTCTGCAGCACGGGAATCACCTCCCGGCGGTCCTCGTAGAGGAAGACCAATCCCATGAAGGCGCGCTTGACCTCGAACTTGTCCTCCTTGACGACCTGCACCTGGACGGGTGCGACCCCCTGCTGGACGGCCTCCTGTTCTGTCTTCTCCTCGGCTGGATCGATGAAGTCGAACTGGAGATTGCCGCCCGCGTAGGCCTTGTACTCGTTCAACTGGTCGAGCACCAGGCGCCGGTTGTTGTTGTAGGGTGCGGGCAGGTCCTCGGTGAAGTAGGCCTTGACCGTGACGCGGTCGTCGAGGTTCCGCATGAGCTCCTTGCTGGCCTCGGCAAGGCTGAACTGACGGTTTCCGGTGAGGTCAAGGCGCCCGAAAATCCTGATCGAAATGACGTTCACTAGCACCAGGATGCCGAAGACGATCAGGAGGCGGACCAGGGTTTGGGTCTTGGTTGTTTTCATCGGGCTACCATTTGCGACGTTCGAGTGACACGGTGGTCAGGAAGAGCGAGAAGACCAGGAGCGAACCGAAGTAGATCAGATCGCGAGAGTCGATGACGCCCCGGGCAATATTGGAGAAGTGATAGTCGACGGCCAGAAACTCCATCGTGGAGGTGAGCGCTTCGGGGACGAACATCAGCACCTTGTCCATGAGGAAGAAGGCCAGGACGATCAGGAAGCTCAGAATGAAGGCGACGATCTGGTTCTCGGTGACGCTCGAGGCGAACAGGCCAATCCCGATGTAGACCGCCCCCATCAGCAGGAGCCCCAGGTACCCGCTCACGACCGGTCCCGGATCCAGCGGTCCCAGCGCGGCCATCGTAAGAACGTAGAGCAGCGTGGGAGCGAGCGTGGCGGACAGCAGCACCCAGGCCGCGAAGAACTTGCCGAGGACGATCTCAATGTCCCGGATCGGCTTGGTCGTGAGCAGTTCGAGCGTCCCGGATTTCTGCTCTTCGGCCAGCAGTCGCATCGTGATGGCCGGGACGAAGAACAGGAAGACAAGCGGTATGAGCTCGAAGGCCACCCGCATGGAGGCGAAGTTCATCAAAAAGAGGTTCGTCGAGAAGAACCATCCGATGATTGCCAGAAAGACGATGATGACGACGTAGGCGACCGGCGAGTTGAAATACGAACGAATCTCGCGCCGGAAGATGGTCAGGATGTTCGGGACGGACGGCATGGTCAGCTCATGGTCAGTTTGTGGAACACTTCTTCCAGGGAGGTCGTATGGCGGTGCATCTCCAGGAGGACCCAGTTCTCCGACACGACAAGGCGGAAGGCGGCCTCCCGTACGTCGGCACCCTTGTCGACGTCGAGGTCGACGGTGCAGACGTCGCCCTCGTGCGCCACCAGCGTGGCGTTCTTCACGTAGGCGATGATCCGAAGTTTTGGCAGTATTTCCTCCAGCGGATTGACCTTCGGCGCCTTCAGCTCGAGCGTGATCCGCTCCCCACCGGTAAACTCGCGCTGGAGCTGTGAGGGGGTACCGTCGGCGACAATCTTCCCGTCGTTAATGATCAGCACGCGGTCGCAGGTGGCCTGGACTTCCGAGAGGATGTGCGTGGAGAGGATCACCGTCTTGGCCTGCCCCAGGCGGCGGATCAGGTTGCGGATCTCGACGATCTGGTTCGGGTCCAGCCCGCTGGTGGGCTCGTCCAGGATCAGCACCTCGGGGTCGTGGATCATCGCCTGAGCGAGCCCGACGCGCTGGCGGTACCCCTTGGAGAGCTCCCCGATGTCCTTGTGCCGGACTTGCTCCAGGCCGCAGACATCGACCATCTCCTTGATGCGGCGCGGGATCCCCGGGGGCTCGATGCCGTGGAGCCGGCCGGCATACTCCAGGTAGTCCAGGACATTCATATCCATATAGAGGGGGTTCATTTCCGGAAGGTACCCGATCTTGCGCCGGACCTCGAGGGAGTGCTCGGAGATGTCCAGCCCGTCGATCTCAACGGTGCCCGCGTTGGGGGGCATGTAGCAGGTGATGATCTTCATCGTTGTGGTCTTTCCGGCCCCGTTCGGACCGAGGAAGCCCAGGATCTCGCCGGTCCGGACGTCGAAGGAGATGTCGTCGACCGCCTTCTGGTCGGCATATGCTTTAGTCAGGTTGCGAACCGCAATGCTCATGGTATTGACCGGGGTTGTGAACAGGTCGTCTGTGCGGTGGGCACGTCGAAAACAGCGTTAAAGATACCCAACCGGACACTGAGAATCAAGACATCGGGAGTTGAGCTTGCGCCCGGGATTGCGTAGAATACCAACGACAGCGGGCGCCCCCTGAACGAGAAGGCGCCCGGCGGGAGGACCCATGCATTTGCGCAAGGAAATGGTGATTGTCGGGGACCGCATCCTGCTCACGCCGGATGATGGCGCCGACAAGACAAAATCGGGACTCTACCTCCCCCCCTCGGTACGGGAGAAGGAGAAGGTCGCCACCGGCCGCGTCGTCCGCGTGGGCCCAGGCTACCCCATCCCCAATCCGAACTTCAGCGAGGACGAGCCCTGGTCGACGCCAAAGGATCCCATGCGCTACATTCCACTTCAGGCCGAGGAGGGCGACTATGCGATCTTCCTCCGCGAGCAGGCCATCGAAATCGAGTTCGAGGAGACGCGCTACCTTATCGTTCCCCAGTCCGCCGTGCTCGTGCTGGTGCGCAACCGTCTGGAGGAGGACTGAGTCCTCAGGCGACGGTGACCTCCCTGGTCAGGTAGACATCCTGGATCGCCTCCAGTAGCTTAGCGCCGTCCTTCATCGGCCGCTGGAATGCCTTCCGGCCGGAGATGAGACCCATGCCACCGGCGCGCTTGTTGATGACGGCTGTCTTCACGGCGTCGGCCATGTCGTTCTTCCCCGAGGCGCCTCCTGAGTTGATCAACCCCGCACGGCCCATGTAACAGTTGGCCACCTGGTAGCGGACCAGGTCGATCGGATGGTCCGTAGTGAGCTCGCTGTAGACTTTGGGGTGCGTCTTGCCAAAATTCAGCGCGGTGTACCCGCCGTTGTTCTCGGGCAATTTCTGCTTGATGATGTCGGCTTCGATGGTCACGCCGAGGTGGTTCGCCTGGCCGGTGAGGTCGGCCGAGACGTGGTAGTCCTTCTCCTTCGTCTTGAAGGCGCTGTTGCGCGTGTAGCACCAGAGAATGGTCGCCATCCCCAGTTCATGGGCGTACTTGAAGGCGGCGCTCACCTCCTGGATCTGCCGGCGTGACTCTTCGGAGCCGAAGTAGATCGTCGCGCCCAACGCGACGGCTCCCATCTCGAAGGCCATGTCGACGTCTCCGAAGAGCGTCTGATCGTAGGTGTTCGGGTAGGAGAGGAACTCGTTGTGGTTGATCTTGGCGATGAACGGGATCTTATGCGCATACTTCCGCGCGACCGAGCCCAGGACGCCGAAGGTCGAGGCCACGGCGTTGCAGCCCCCCTCGATGGCGAGCTTTACGATGTTTTCGGGATCGAAGTAGACCGGGTTCGGAGCAAAGGAGGCGCCCGCCGAGTGCTCGATCCCCTGGTCGACCGGGAGGATCGACAGGTAGCCCGTCCCGGCCAGGCGGCCGTGGTCGTACAGCTGCTGGATGCTCCGCAGGACCCCGGGCTTCCGGTCGCTCACGGCCAGGACGCGGTCTACAAAATCCGGGCCTGGCAGATGGAGCGATTCCTGGGGGAACCCCTTGCAGCGGTGTTCCAGGAGCGAACGGGCCTCTGATGCCAGCAGCTCTTCGATGGTCTTCAACATAGATGATCTCTCCTTCAATAGCGCGGGGTGGGTAATTATAGCCCCCAATATAGCCAAAAACTGGAGATTGTACAAAAGGCGCGGCCCACCGCATGGTTACGATTTGACGCATCGGCGTCCGCGAAAGTGCACATCGTGCTCTCCCCCCTGCCGAAATCCGGTCCCCGGGAGGCAAAAAAACCTGGCACGCTATTCGAAACAGCTTCCGTAAGGAGACCTCAGGAGAACGACCTCATGCGACGGCGCTACAGCTTCCCGACCCTCTCGCGAGCCGATCGCGAACTGCACGATGCGGTGCTCATGGACGAGGTCCATCTGCAGGGATGGTACGCCGTCTCCTGGAGCGGACTGCTCGGGCGTGAAGTTCTCCTGATCATGCAGTGATGGTCTTGCAACTCCTCGGGTCATCCCCTATCTTGTGTGCCAGAAATGCGGAGAAGTGCGCACCGGGCGTGCGCGGAGCTGTTCGACCAGCGTAGAGCGATCGCGAGCGACAGCTGCCGCTCCTTTTCGGAGGGTGACCCGGTCAAGCCTGTAATCGAAGAGGAACCCGAGGGTCTCCATGCCGCCAACGTCGCAAAGGTCTGAGCGCGGGACGCGCCCGGACCTCCGAGCCCCGCGCCTCAGGCCGGGGCTTTTTGCCACCCGGGCCCACCGCTCCGGGTGGTTCCCCCAAGACACAGGAGCACGAGGATGAGGGAGTCGCACGAGCGCTTCAGGCTTGCCCTGGGTGCTGACCAGCGTCTCTTGGGCCGCACCCGGGGGCTCAGGCGAGTCGACGCGGTCATCTTCCCCGAGCTCCTCGACGGGGGCTACGCAGCGCTTGAGCGGGGCCGGGGAACACACACAGCCGGGGACGAATTCTACCACCGGATGGCGGAGGCATCAGGGCGACTGGCCACCACGATCGTTGCCGGAAGTGTACGCCTCTTGGGCGCGCGGAGTCAGGCGACCAACACGAGCCTGGTCTTCTCCCGGGGGAGGCTGCGCCATCGCTATGACAAGGTCCATCTCTTCCGCCCGACCGGAGACGTGCGGTTCTTCACGCCGGGGCGGTCGGCGGGGACCTTCACCCTTCCGGGCTCCAGGCGGAGGCGCGCGGCGGTCATTCTCTGCTATGATTTGAGATTCCCCGAGCTTGTACGGGCGCTTGCCCTCCAGGGGGCTGAGATTCTGTTCGTCCCGGCGCGCTGGCCCGCGGCGCGCGATCTTGCCTGGCGGACGCTGCTGCGTGCCCGCGCGATCGAGAACCAGCTCTTCGTCGTGGGGTGTAACGCGCCGGACCGCGAAGGCGGACGCTCGTATGTCTATGGTCCCGCGGGGGAGGAACTCTTTGCTGGCCGTCTCCTCCCGCGGTTGAACCCCGTGCGCGTTGTGCTGGAGATGAGGCTGCTTGATCGGGCGCGCCGTCTCCACCGCTCGCGCGGCGAGGCGGTGCTGCTCAGGGAAACCGCCTTCCCCGGCTGGGTGCGGGGCAGATCGGTGGGCCGGAGGCGGCCCTGAGGGGGAACGGACGGGGATCGGCCGAGGAGGCCCTAGCGTTTCCTGGAGCGATGGTATTCACGGCTGGCGACCGTATGGATCCCGCCGCGGATCGTGTAGTCGGCAGTCACTTTCATCCAGCGGGGACGCGTGCAGCGGATAAGATCCTCCAGAATGCGGTTAACCAGGTGCTCCTGATAGATCCCCACAGGACGGTAGGAGAGCAGGTAGTACTTGAGCGACCGGAGCTCGATACAGACACGATCGGGGATGTACTCGATGTGCAGCGTGGCGAAATCCGGCAGCCCGGACCAGGGACAGACGGCCGTGAACTCGGCCGTGTCAATCCTGACGACAATCTCTTTGCCGGCATACTCGTAGGGGAAGGTCTCGAGCACGCCCACATCGATGACGCTCGTGTCGGCGGCGTCGTACCGGCGGCCCAGCGGCTCGGTCATCGAAGGCTCCAGCGGTTAGAGGGACCGGCAATATACGAACCTCGCAGGGAAATGCAACATGCGACCAGCGCTCCTCTACTCGGCGGCGATGCTGATGCTGCTGGGGTGCAGTACCGCGCCGGAGGCCGAGCGCGCGGCACAGGCTGACCTCGGCTGGATGGCAGCGTCAACGCTTCTGGGTGAGGGCTATCCAGCGTTTGCCGAGGTGTACGACAATGCCGTGATCGCCCCGGAATTTCTCGAGCTGATCAGGCAGGTCCAGGAGGATGCCGAAGTTCTGGTGTTCCTCGGCACTTGGTGCGGGGATTCGCGTCGTGAGGTTCCCCGGTTCCTCCGCATTGCCGATGAGGCCGGGATCACTCAGGACCGGATACGCCTCTACAACCTGGATCGCTCCAAGACGAGTCCCGACGGGCTGAGCGAGCGCTGGATGATCGAACGCGTGCCGACCTTTATCGTGCTGCGCACGGGGCGCGAGGTCGGGCGGATCGTCGAGCGGCCGCGCTCCACGCTTGAGGGGGATCTGCTCTTGATCCTTGCAGGTGGCGGCGGAGCGGCTCCCGGAAGTTGACATTCGAAGCGTGTTTGGATATATTTTTTTGATTCGGGCGCCGGGGTGGTTTATACCCCCGGCGATCCGGAGCTTCCCACATGGCCGCGGACGAAGAGCGCACACCCGAACAGAGCGACAGGGAGAAATTCCTCGAGGAGGTCCGTCGACGGGCCGAAGAGGCCGAGCTGAGGCGTCTGGAGGATGAGGACAACGAGCCCGCAGATCGCTCCGCCTCGGCAGACCGCAGAGGCGGCCCTGAGCGGCCGCCGACACCCTCCGGGGCCGACAGCGGACCTCCACCCGCGCGCAAACCCCCGCCGTGGGTGACCGAGCAGCGCTCCCCCGACCGCGTGGCGCACGAGCAGAAGATCGCCGTTGTGCGCGAGCGGTTGATGATTGCGCTCGACCGGAAGAAGGTCGGGAAGGCTGACGAGCTCCTGGCCGAGCTTGCCGGGCTCGCCCCGGACTTTCCGGAGCTGAACGCGTTCCGGACGCGCCTGGAGAAGCTTCAGCGACCGCGGGATCCTGCCTCGGGATCCGAAGAGTCGCAACGTCCCGCCCCTGCACCGGCTCCTGCGCCCCCCCCTGCACCGACGAAGGCCCACGCTTCCGACGAACAGCTGCAGAAGATCCCCGAGCTCCTGGACCGTGCGCACAGCGCGTACGAGAACGAGAAGTACGATCTGGCGATGGCGGCGCTGGGAGAGGTCCTGCAGATTGAGCCGGAGAATGATGAGGCGAAGCGCCTGGAAGAGCAGGTGCGGAAGGCGAAGGAGATCGCCGAGCTGATTCTCAAGGAAGAGCAGCGGTTCCGTCAGGAAGAGCTTGGCGGGGCCCGCGAACGCCCTGCAGCGCCTCCGCCCCCGATCAGCCACGACGAGGAGGAGGTTTGGGGCAAGCCGACCGAGACACAAGCCCCCGATGAGCTGGACCTGGCTCCTGCCGAGGCAGGTCCGGTGGCGCCGCCGCGACCGCCGCTGAGCGAACGGCTCGTGAGTTCCGTCTCGAGGGTGAGGATCCCCTGGAGGGCGATCTTCTCTGTGCTGGTGGTTGCACTGGCCGCCCTGGCCGGCTACTATGTCGTGAGCTATATCACCCATGCGGTGGCTCCACCCGAGGCGACGCTACTGGTGGTTCCTCCCCTGTCGCCGGCGGCGGATTCCGCAAAGGCGTTCTTCGTCGACGGACTCGCCGAGGATCTCATTGCCGATATCGCCGTTGCCTCTCGCGTTCGTGTGATCAATGCGCCGACAGCATTTGCACTCCGCTCCGCGGCGATGGGCCATCCGGCCAAGGCGCGCGCGGTCGGCGCGGGCTACTACCTCCGGTGGGATGTGGGCTGGCAGGAGAACGAGCTCCTCCTGGAGATGAGGCTTCTGGACACACTCTCGATGAACCCCCTCTGGTCGTCTCGGCGGAAGACGTCACTGAAAGACGTCACCGGGCTGCGGACGGATCTTGCGCGACAGATTCTGCGGGCGATGAAGATTGAGCCCGCGGAGGAGGAGCTCGCCCGTCTCCAGCGGGTTCCGACCTCGAATGCGGACGCATACATCGCCTACGTGCAGGGGCGGGCCGTGCTCCGGGAGATCGATTTTTTTACCACCGATGATGCCGCCCACTACTTTCTCGCGGCACTCGCCGCCGACTCGCAGTTTGCCGAGGCGCGCGTCGCGCTGGGCTGGACCTACGTCCTGGAGTTCGAACAGGCGCTCCAGCCCACACCGACTGTCCTGAACCGCGCGCTGGCCAACGTGCAAAAGGCAGTGATCCTGGGCTGGCGCAGCGCCGAGACCTTCCGCGTCTGGGGGATGACGGAGTTCTACGAGATGCGCGCCCAGCGCTCGCTGGAGCGCCTGATGATTGCCTCGGAGATGGCGCCCAGTGATGCGGAAACGCTTCGTCGTCTGGCGGTGGCCCATCTGGTGAAGGCAGAGTACGGAGACGCTGTGCAGGCGGCGGAGGAGGCTGTGAAGGCCGACCCCAGAAATCCCGGGTCCCACACGACGCTCGCGCATGTCCACCATTTCCTGGGGCAGTACGTTCACACCGAGCTCGGGTCGAATGCCGAGTATCGCGAGGCGATGCGGAGGGCTGTGCTTGAGTACCAGGCCGCGTCGCGGATGGTCGACGACCGGAGCGCCTACAGTGCCGGGCTCTACGCCGAGGCGCTGAGCTACGGAAAGCAGTCCGATGAGGCACTCACACTTCTGGCCGATAGGATCGCGCGGGTGAGAGACAGCTACGTGGATCTCTACCGTCAGGCGCGCTTGCAGCAGGCCGCGGGTCGCCCAAAGGCCGGCTGGGAGACTGTGCTCCGGCGCTCGGGGGCGCTCATCAACCAGGCCCTCCGGAGTGATCCGAACGATGCTCTGGCCGCCTCCTACCTGGCGCTGGTGTTCACGCGCCTCGGCCAGTTCAAGGAGGCGGAAGCCGCCGCGCGCATGGCGCTTCAGAGGGGACGCCAACAGCCAGCGGTGATCTACAACGTTGCCCGGATGTACGCCCTCCAGCAGAATGCAGACCGGGCGCTTCTGGCACTTCGGGAGGCGATGAGCCTCCGCTTCAGCATTGCGCAGATTCTGGATATGGACTTCTACGTTCTCCGCTCCAATCCCGGCTTTCTCGCCGCCATCGCCGGCTAGCCCCGGCGGTTCCCTGTGGACTCTGCGGCGCCTCAGATCCCCCGTTCCATTTCGTTGACAATTCCGGCCCCTTTGGATATATTGATGGGCATTGCGCGCGTGCAACCCTACTTGACCATCTGGGAGAAGGTTCCGGGCATTGACTCCACTCGATGACGCAACACGCCAGGAACGCCGGAAAAAGGCTGGCGATTACCTGAAGATGGCGGACAGGCTGTTCAAGGAATCCGACTTCGAAGGTGCGCTGCGCATGGTCAACAGCGCAATGGAGACCGATCCGCAGAACCCCTACGCGGTGGCCTACAAGGAGCGAATCCTCCAGGCCATCGAGCAACAGAAGGGCCCGCCCGAAAAGGACACTCCTGGTCCCCCCCCCGCGGCGAAAGCCGCACCCCCCGCTCAGGCCGCCGAGGATGAACGCCGGCGCAGGGAGCTTGAGGAGCAGGCGCGACTGAATGCTGTGGCCGAGGCAAAGCGAAAGGCGGAGATGGAGCGGCGCCGGGGCGAAGAGGCCGAGGCGCAGCAAAAGGCCGAGGAGGAGATTCGGCGCAAGCTCGAAGAGGCGCAGCGAAAGCTCGAAGAAGACCGTAAACGGATGGAGGAGGAGCACCGGCGCCGCCAGCAGGAGGAGGATCGCCTGCGGCGGGAAGAAGAGGAGCG
>Ga0209536_100010944_pt1 | contig 13327 bp, 9 predicted proteins | sample DeeMarSeWOR28_12_FD_187461 | JGI IMG/M metagenome (GOLD analysis project Ga0209536, IMG submission 187461) | Marine sediment microbial communities from White Oak River estuary, North Carolina - WOR-2-8_12 (SPAdes) (version 2) | ecosystem: Environmental > Aquatic > Marine > Intertidal zone >...
CTGGCGGCGCTGCAGTCATGATTCGGAACGTAGCTGTGGAAACAGGATGACGTCGCGTATCGACGCGCTGTCGGTGAAAAGCATGACGAGCCGGTCGACGCCGATACCTTCGCCAGCGGTCGGCGGCAGCCCGTATTCGAGCGCGCGAACGTAGTCGGCATCGTAGTACATCGCCTCTGCGTCCCCGGCGGCCTTGGCTTCGGCTTGCTTGCGAAATCGCCGGGCCTGATCTTCGGGGTCGTTGAGCTCGGAAAATCCGTTGGCGATTTCGCGGCCGGCGATGAACAACTCGAAGCGTTCAGTGAGCGCCGGATTATCATCGCTGCTGCGCGCCAGCGGCGATACGTCGGTCGGGTGCGCAACGATGAACGTCGGCTGGATCAGCTTGTCCTCGGTGGTCTGCTCGAACAGTTTGAGCTGGAGCATGCCCAGACCGTCATTGGGAAACACCTCTATGTCGAAAGGCGCTAGCGCGACTTTCAGGTACTCCGGCTTTTCCAGTTCGTGCAGCGGGTAGCGATCGTTGTATTTGGCGATCGCCTCGGCCATGGTCAGCCTTTCGAACGGTTTGCCAAAGTCGATCGACTCTCCCTGGTAGGTCAGCACCGCAGAGCCGAGCACCGCCTCGGCGACCTCGCGCAACATGGTCTCCGTGAGTGCCATCAAGTAGTGGTAGTCCTGGTAGGCCTCATAGAACTCGAGCATGGTGAACTCGGGATTGTGCTTGGTCGAAATACCTTCGTTGCGGAAGTTACGGTTTATTTCGAAAACCTTCTCGAATCCGCCTACCACCAGCCGTTTCAGGTACAGTTCCGGCGCGATGCGCAGGAACAATTGCATGTCCAGCGCGTTGTGGTGCGTGACAAAGGGACGGGCGGTTGCTCCACCCGGAATCGCCTGCATCATCGGCGTTTCGACCTCGAGGTAGCCACGCTTGACGAGAAAATGGCGCAGCGCCTGGATGGTGTTCGAACGCACCTGGAAATTTTGCCGCGATTCCGGCGTTACGATGAGGTCGACGTAACGCTGGCGGTAACGCTGCTCCTGATCGGCCAGGCCGTGAAATTTTTCCGGAAGGGGCCGCAGCGACTTGCATAACAGGCGAATCGTCGTCACCTTGATTGTCAGCTCGCCGGTGCGAGTCCTGAACAGCGTTCCTTCGGCGCCCAGGATGTCGCCCAGGTCCCAGTGTTTGAATGCGGCGTGCTCTGCCTCACCGGTCGCGTCATTGGTGACGTAGAGCTGAATACGTCCCGACATGTCCTGTAGCGTCGCGAAGCTCGCCTTGCCCATGACGCGCTTGAGCAGCATCCGCCCGGCGACCACGACCCGGACCGGGGACGCTTCGAGTTCTTCGTTGGTTTTCTCCCCATGACCGGCCTGCAAATCCGCCGCAAGGTGCTGGCGCCGGAAGTCATTCGGAAACGCGTTGCCCTGTTCGCGCAACGTGGCCAGTTTCGCCCGGCGCTCTTCGATGATCTGATTGGTGTCGGTCGACGGTGCTTCCTGGCTGTTTTCGTTTTCCGGCTGGTTCTTTTTCATCCTGAATCCTGGCTGATGGCGATTGCTACACCGCCTGCTTGAGACTTGCCTCGACGAACTGGTCAAGATCCCCGTCGAGCACGGCCTGCGTATTGCCCGTCTCGACATTGGTGCGCAAATCCTTGATTCGCGACTGGTCCAGAACGTAGGAGCGGATCTGGTGCCCCCAGCCGATGTCCGACTTCGAGTCTTCGAGTTTCTGCTGTTCGGCCTGGCGCTTGCGCAGTTCGAGTTCGTACAGGCGCGATTTCAGCATTGCCATCGCTTCGGCCCGGTTCTTGTGTTGCGAACGGTCGTTCTGGCACTGGACGACGACGTTGGTCGGCAGGTGGGTGATGCGCACCGCCGAATCTGTCCTGTTGACGTGCTGGCCGCCGGCACCGCTGGCCCGATAGGTATCGATCCGCAGGTCGGCAGGATTGATCTCGACGTCGATCGAATCGTCAATCTCCGGATAGACGAAAACACTGGCAAACGAGGTGTGGCGGCGCGCATTGGAGTCGAACGGTGATTTGCGCACCAGCCGGTGAATGCCGGTCTCGGTGCGCAACGTGCCGTAGGCATAATCTCCGGATACTTTCAGTACCGCGCCCTTGATGCCGGCGACCTCTCCGGGCGATTCTTCCAGCACTTCAATCGAAAAATCCTTGCGTTCGCAGTAGCGAAGGTACATCCGCTCCAGCATCGCTGCCCAGTCCTGTGACTCGGTGCCGCCCGCGCCCGATTGTATGTCGACGAAACAATTGTTCGGATCCAGCGGGTTGGAGAACATGCGGCGGAACTCGAGTTGCTCTATCGCCGGTTCGAGGCGGTCAAGGTCGGATTCGAGCGCCAGCAGGGTGCTCTCGTCATCCTCTTCACGAGCCATCGCGAACAGTTCGCCGGCATCGCGCAGACCGGTGCTGACCTTCTTCAGGGTTGCGACCACCGCCTCCAGGGATTTCTTTTCCTTGCCCAGCTCCTGGGCGCGCTGCGGATCGTCCCAGATATTCGGGTCTTCGATCAGGCGGTCAACTTCGGTCAGGCGGTCCTGCTTGTCATCGAAGTCAAAGATACCTCCGAAGTTCGTTACTGCGCTGGTTCAGGTCTTCGATGCGCGCTTCGATATCGTTAATGCGTTCTGCTTCCATGATTCACGCTCTGGCTAAAGCGTCGGATTCTACCCGATGAGCGCGGGGTTTCGTGAATCAAATGCGCGGCCGGGCAACGCCGGGATCGGCGGCCACCGCGTCCGTCAAGGGTGCACAACGCAAACCCGGTCCGGCTACGACTGACTGCCCCAATCAGGCAGCCCGCCAGTGTTCGATAACAAGTTGCGCATTCCGTATGCCATTGAACTCGTTGAGTTGCAGACGGTAAACGCATTCGACCCTTTCGGGAAACTTCGTGTCGTCGCCGAAACGTATCGCATCGACCGGCTGCAGCGCTCCGCTGCGGTGCAGGCGCAGCTTGAGATGGCGCCCGCCAACAATACGCTGGTCGACCACTTCGAACGTGTCGCAAAAAAGGGGTGCGACGAAACCCTGTCCCCATACCTGATCTTCGAGCAGACTGGCCAGTTCAAGCGTACAGTCGGCGGCGGCGAGCGAACCGTCAATCTCGATGTTCTGTTGCAGGTCGGCCGGCCCCAGCAACGAACGTACCGTGTCGTCGAAAGCGGCGGCGAACCGGCCGGCGTCAGCCTGTTTGATCGTCAGGCCGGCGGCCATCGCATGTCCACCGAACTTCAGCACCAGCCCCGGATGGCGCTTGGCGAGCAGATCGAGCGCGTCGCGCAGATGCAGCCCCGGAATCGAACGCCCGGAACCCTTCGCCTCGCCATCGTTCGCGGGTGCCAATGCAATGACCGGCCGGTGGAACCGCTCTCTCAAACGCGAGGCGAGGATGCCGACGACGCCGTGATGCCAGCCGGGGTCGTACAGCGCCAGGCCGTAGCGCTCGTCCACTGCAATGCTGTCAACGATCTCCAGCGCACTGTCTCGCATCTGCGCTTCCACCTCGCGCCGTTCCCGGTTCAGGGCGTCGAGTTGCGACGCCAGTTCGATGGCCCGTTCGCGGTCAGTCGACAGCAGGCACTCGATACCCAGGGTCATGTCGGTCAGCCGGCCGGCAGCGTTCAGCCGCGGGCCGAGGATAAAGCCAAGATCGTAGCCGCTGGCTCTGCGCGGATCCCGGCCGGCCACCTGAAACAGGGCCTGCACGCCTGGCCGCGCACGGCCCGCCCTTATCCGCCTGAGGCCCTGGGTGACGAGTGTGCGGTTGTTTTCGTCCAGCCGCACGACATCGGCAACGGTGCCCAGTGCGACAAGGTCCAGATGATCAGCCAGATTCGGTTCCGCGCGTTGTTCGAACCAGCCGCGCTCGCGAAGCTGTGCACGCAAAGCCAGCAACACGTAGAACATGACGCCAACGCCTGCCAGGTTTTTGCTCGGAAAGTTGTCGTCGGCCTGATTGGGGTTGACGATGCAAGCAGCGGGGGGCAACTCGTCTGCCGGCAGGTGATGGTCCGTGACCAGAACGCGGATGCCCAGTTCGTTGGCGCGGACAACCCCGTCCACGCTGGCGATGCCATTGTCCACGGTCACGACCCACTGCGGCGACCGGGTGGCCGCCAGCTCGACGATTTCCGGGGTCAGCCCGTATCCGTGTTCGAAACGATTGGGAACCAGATAGCTGACGTCGGCCCCAAGCGCGTGCAACACGCTCACGCCGAGTGCGCAGGCGGTGGCTCCATCCGCATCGTAGTCGGCGACGATCAGCAAGCGTTCGTTGCGGGTGATTGCATCCGCCAGCAATCGTGCCGCGCTCACGCAATTGCGCAGGTCGGTGAACCCCAACAGCGTCGTCAGGCTGGTGTCGAGGTCCTGGCTGCGCGTAATCCCCCGGGCTGCAAAAATGCGCGCCATGACCGGGTGAACGTGCTGCTCGATCAGTCGCGCGCAGGCGGCCTCGTCGCATGGCCTGGTGACGATGACCGGCCCGGTGGCGGGCGAGCTGCTGTTCGACGCCAGGCCGGTCATGATCGCCGAACGGTTTCCGGCAAGCGCGAGAGAAATCCGGAGATCGACTGCGGGCGCCGCCAGAACCGGCGGCGTTCGCTGCGGCTGCAACGGCATACCGTAACGCCGCCGGTCAAGGGCAGGACCAGCGTCAGTTCGTCGAGCCGGCGACTCGAGAGGCCTTGCCACGCGGGAGACAGCCAGTGTTGCTCCAGCGCGGACAACGACGCGTCGACGGCCCCTTCAGCCTGCAGGGTGAATTCGGCAAGCATGTTGTCGAACGCGGGCCACGCCAGCGGGCTGGCGCTGCCATCGATCAACCGTGCTTGCGACAGCCGGGCGAGGGCGCGCAACAACGGATCGGTTACGCACATCGCGTCAAACCGGCTGTCGACCCCGGCCGGCACGCCGCCACCCCAAATCCACACACTGTTGACCGGCGCTTCCCCGCGTGCTTCGCGTGCGGCATTGACCGGATGCTCGTGCAGGATCATTTGCGCTTCCGTGATCAGGCGCTGCCACCATCCGGCATCGGCACCGCCTGGCAAGAAGCCGTCGACATCACGGTCTTGCGCGAGCTCGGGTTCGGTCGTTGACAGGTTCTGGTGGCAACGTGTGCCGATACACCAGATGCCGGGCTCGACGTATTTCACGTTCAGGCGCTCCTGATCAAAGTGTTGCTTCAGCGCATCGAACAGCTCCCGGCTTTCATGCGCGGACAGGCGCAGTTGCGAAGGGGATTGCAGAACCAGGCTGTCGCGGTCTACCGCCAGATGAACGGGCTGGGCGCATAGCCAGTACCAGCGCTCATTGGCATCGGCAGCGGCGTCTTCGGACGCTTCATCGCTGGCGCGTGCAAGTATCACCCCGGCAGGCCAGTCACGCTGGCGCTCGATTCCGTGGGCCGCGCATACCCAACCGGCCACGCTGCCATGACGTGATACCGTGACGTCACAGCGGGAAAGAAATGATTCCAGGGCCGGACACCGTGTTCGGGCTTCGGTCGTCGCCAGGGCGTCGAGGTTGCGAACAATCAGGGTCAATGCGCGCACGGCAGAGGAAACGAATCGGGTGGGACGAGTCTAGCACGACGAAATCGGACATCTGCGGCCGCGAATGTGGCAGACTGCGCGTCGGTGTGCTGTCAGGCGAGCGAGCCGTTGTGAGCCGCCGAGCCGCATACTGAAAGAAAAGTTTGCCCTGCGTCGATCCGGCATCGATCCGGGCCACGTAACCCACGCCGCTTCTGAAAAAGATTCTGATCTGATTCCGGAAAAATGCTGACCCCGTACGAATTGTTCGTCGGTTTGCGCTACACCCGAGCCAGGCGCAAGAACCACTTCATCTCTTTCATCTCGATTACCTCGATGTTGGGGATCGGCCTTGGCGTTGCCGCATTGATCGTTGTCCTGTCCGTGATGAACGGGTTTCAGAAGGAACTGCGTGCCACGATTCTGGGCGTCGTTTCGCACATCCAGATTGACGGCGCCGGCGGGCGGCTCGCCGACTGGCCGAAACTGACTGAACAGGTGCGCCGCAATCCGGAAGTCATCGCTTCGGCACCCTACCTGATGGCGGAAGGCCTGCTCTCGCACGGCCGGCCCGTGCACGGAACCATCATCCGCGGGATTCTGCCGGAGCTCGAAGACACGGTCGCCGACATCGGCGCGAACATGCGCGACGGCGGCCTCGACACCCTGGTGGCAGGGGAGTACCGCATCGTTCTGGGTATTGACCTGGCAAGGTCAATCGGCGCGAGCGTCGGAGATCGTGTTGTGCTCATCGCGCCGCAGGGACAGGTGACACCGGCCGGCATCCTGCCACGCCTGAGGCGGTTTACCGTTACCGGGATTTTCGAGCTGAAGAACTATCAGTACGACTCGGCCCTTGCCCTGATCCACCTCGAGGACGCGCAAAAACTGTTTCGTTTCGATGACGCCGTATCGGGAATACGGCTCAAGGTCGAGGATCTGTTCGCCGCGCCGCGGATCGCGCGCGATCTCTCCCAGTCGTTGCCGGCAAACGTGTACGTCAGTGACTGGACCCGCAGCCACGCCAACTTTTTCCGGGCAGTCCAGATCGAGAAACGGGTGATGTTTATCATTTTGCTTTTGATCGTGGCAGTCGCGGCATTCAATATAGTGTCAACGCTGGTGATGGCGGTCACGGACAAACGCGCTGATATCGCAATCCTGAGGACACTGGGCGCGGCACCCGGCGACATCATGAAGATATTCATCATCCAGGGGGCCCTGATCGGCGTCATCGGCACGCTCGCCGGCCTGATCCTGGGCGTCTTGCTGGCAATCAACATTGACGTCGTCGTGCCGGCGATCGAGAACGCATTGGGGTTCAAGTTCCTCGCCAAGGACGTTTATTACATCAGCGACCTGCCGTCCGACCTGCAATGGCGCGATGTCAGCATTATCGCTGCGACGGCTTTCTTCCTGACTTTGCTGGCGACGCTCTATCCGAGTTTCAAGGCCGCCCGTACCAACCCGGCGGAAGCGCTGCGCTATGAGTAAGGGCCGAGCGATGAGTGAAGCCGTGAACGCGAGTGGACGCAACGACCAATCGCCCGACCTGGTGCTCGCCTGCCACGGACTTCGAAAGATTTACCGGCAGGGCTCCAGCGAAGTACCGGTTTTGTTGAACGTCGACCTCGAGGTCCGCAAAGGAGAGACCATTGCCATCGTCGGCGCTTCGGGATCGGGCAAGAGCACTCTGCTGCACCTGCTCGGCGGGCTCGACGACGCCAGCGGCGGCGGCGTCAGGATTCTCGGCCGTGATCTGACCAGCCTGTCGGAAAGCGAACGCGGACGGCTGCGTAATCGGGGCTTGGGTTTCGTCTACCAGTTCCATCACCTGTTGCCGGAATTCACCGCCCTGGAGAATGTCGCCATGCCCTTGCTGGTCCGGCGTCTGTCGGCAGCGCAGGCCAGCGAGCAGTCGCGGGCGATGCTCGAACGCGTTGGACTCGGACACCGGCTGACCCACACGCCGGGAGAGTTGTCGGGGGGAGAGCGTCAGCGAGCGGCGCTGGCGCGGGCCCTGGTAACGCAACCGGCGTGCGTATTGGCTGACGAACCGACCGGCAATCTGGACCGGCACACTGCCAGCGGCGTGCTCGATTTGATGCTGAGCCTTAACCAGGAGTTCGGCACCAGCTTCGTGATCGTGACCCACGATCACGGCATCGCAGAGCGCATGCACCGTACCCTGAGACTCGAGGACGGCCGGCTGGCGCCCGCCTGAATCGCGCGGGCGTTACCCGCCCCGGTGGCGCTGTGCGCCTAGGTCGACGGGTCGGCATCGAGCGAGCGCCACATGAACCAGGTCGCAACGCTGCACCACGGCTGCCAATGCTGCGCAATAGCGCGCATGCGAGGCCTGGACAAGGCTTTCCCCTCCCCATAGTGCAAGCGCATGGCGCGCTGTAATCCGGCATCGTCGAGCGGCAGTACGTTGGGCCGCAGCAGGTGGAAGATCAGGAACATCTCCGCCGTCCAGCGGCCGATGCCCTTCAGACGGGTCAACTCCTGAATGACTTCTTCGTCGGCAAGGCGCCGCCATATTGCGGTATCGATCGTACCGTCGAGGAAGTGCGTCGCAAGTTCGAGGACATAAGCCGACTTGTTGGCGGACAAACCGCATTCGCGCAGTTGTCCGATGCCGCTCGCCACAATCGTTTCGGGCTCGATGGTTCCGGCCATGTCCACCAGACGCAGCCAGATGCTCTGCGCCGCCTTGACGGAAAGCTGCTGGCCGATAATCGAACGCGACAACGCAACAAAAGGATCACGCCGGCGCCGCAACCTGCCCGTGCCATGGGCCTTGATCAGTCGCTTAAGAACCGGGTCCTGACGGGACAGGGCCGACAGGGCTTGCTGCCATTTGGCTGGGGTCATTGCATTGTGCGTGCGGCGAGATTGAAGCACGATTATCCTTCAACACGATGCGGGCAGGATCGCGCCGCCGACTTGTGGTTTGCCCCATCTGGCGGGCGTCCTGATCGCGTGGAGTTTTTCGCCGGGGGCAGAACGGCGCAACGGTCGCTGCGGCCCGGTTTTTCCGGTTATCACGTTGCCAGTCTATGCAGCTATTACTGCTCGCCATGGCCGCCGCTTGCGGCGCCGCCTGGTTGCAACAACAGGCGCAATTGCCGCCACTGCACTACGGTCTGCTGTTGATCGGGGCCGGGCTCGCCGCCTGGCTGCTGGGCAGATTCCGCTCCGGGTTGGCGCAGACGCTGTCCTTCGCTGCGCTGTTACTCGTGTCGTTCCTTGCCGGATTCTTCTGGGCCGGCCTGTACGGCTCGCTAAAGCTCGCCGACGAGCTCGACCCGCGCTGGTACGGACGCGACGTGCGGCTCGAGGGCGTGATTTCCGAATTGACGCAACCCGGCACCAGCGGCACGCGTTTTACGCTCGACATCGAGCGCGTGATGACCGTCGGCGCCAGGGTTCCGCGGCGCGCTGCCGTCACCTGGTACGGCAATCGGGACGGCGGCAATGACATACCCGGGTTGCAGGCAGGGCAGCGCTGGCAACTTACGCTGCGTCTGCGACCGCCCCACGGTAACTACAATCCGCACGGCTTCGACATCGAAGCGTGGATGCTCGAGCGCGGTATCCGGGCAACGGGTTACGTGCGCAGCACTGATCCGCCAATTCTGGTCGAGGCAATGGTCTGGCGACCGGCATATGCCGTGGAGAGGTTGCGCGAGACGGTCCGCAGCAATCTTGTCTCGTTGCTGGCGGAAAGGCCGTACGCGGGAATTCTGATTGCCCTTGCCGTTGGCGACCAACGGGCAATTTCCCCCGCTCAGTGGCGGGTGCTGACGCGCACCGGAACCAACCACCTGATGAGCATTTCCGGATTGCACATCACCCTGGTCGCCGGCCTGGCATTCGCCCTTGCATTACGGGTGTGGCGCCGGTCGATCCGGCTTGCATCGCTAGTGTCGCCTCTGCGCGCGGCGACGCTGTTCGGACTGCTGGCGGCAATGGCTTACGCTGCACTGTCCGGCTTCGGAATACCGGCGCAACGCGCTCTGTGCATGCTCGCCGTGGTTGCGATTGCGTTGCTGGCGGGCTGGCGCGCGAGCTCGCCGGCGGTCCTTGGCGCAGCCTTGTTATTCGTACTCGCGTTGGACCCGATGGCGGTCATCTCGGCCGGTTTCTGGCTATCGTTTGGCGCCGTCGCCGCAATACTCACGGTGACCCGTGTCCACGGAAGGAGCGACGGCATGCTCGCGTCGTGGTTACGCGTGCAGTGGTCGATCACCATTGCCCTCGTGCCGCTGCTGCTGGTGTTGTTCCAGCAGATATCCCTGGTTTCACCGCTCGCCAACGCGATCGCCATCCCGCTGGTCAGCCTGGTTGTCGCGCCGCTTGCGTTGCTGCTGGTGGTGCTGCCCGTCGAGTTGCTCGCGACCGCTGCGCACGGCGCGGTGAGCGCCTGTTTTCTCCTGCTGGAAACGCTGTCGCGGCTGCCGGGGGCGGTCTGGCAGCAGCATGCGCCGGTTGCCTGGACCATTCCGCTTGCCGCCGCGGGTGTCGCGCTGGCCATCCTGCCGCGCGGCTTTCCGTCACGATGGCTCGCGCCCGTGCTGATGCTGCCGATATTTGTCGTGCGTCCGCCTCAGCCAGCCGCGGGTGAGCTCTGGTTCACCCTGCTCGATGTCGGGCAGGGATTGTCCGCCGTCGTCAGAACGGCAAACCATGCGCTGCTGTTCGATACCGGACCGGACTATCAGGGCGAAAACGATGCAGGAAGCCGGATCGTCGCGCCTTACCTGCGCGGAGAAGGCATCCGCGGGCTCGACGTCCTGATCGTGAGCCACGACGACATCGATCACTCCGGCGGGACCGGTTCAGTGACGGCCGGGCTGAGCGCCGGCACGGTCCTTTCGTCGGTGAGCGGGAAGCCCGCCTGGGCGACGGAAGCCCGCCTGCAAAGGTGCCAATCCGGCCAAACCTGGGTCTTCGATGATGTGCGCTTCGAAATCCTGCATCCCACACCCGGGAGCTATCGCGTCCGGGAGGTCGGCGACAACGATCGAAGCTGCGTGCTGCGCGTCGTGTCGGAATACGGTTCGATATTGTTGCCGGCCGATATCGAGCGCCGTTCCGAGCGGGAACTGCTTGCGACATCCGTTGCACAACTGCGCGCCGGCGTACTGGTCGCGCCTCACCACGGCAGCCGCACCTCGTCGAGCCCTGAATTCGTTGCGGCGGTTGCGCCGCAACTGGTGCTGTTTCCCGTCGGCTACGCCAACCGTTACGGCCATCCACACCCGCTGGTCGAAGCGCGCTTCCGCGAATTTGGTGCGAAACTGTTGCGTACCGACCAGCTCGGATCGATAACGCTCAGGTTCACCCGCAGCGGGATTGACGTTTCGGGCTGGCGACAAACCGAGCGCCGTTACTGGCATGGGTCATCGAATTGAATACCGGCACTGATTACAGGCAAGGCGCGTCGCCGGAGCAGGCGGCGCTGGCGCAGCGTTTTGACGAACAGTCAACCGCGCTGATCGATCATGCACGGCACCTGGCGGCAGACTGTTTCGGCGCGCGCCGCCACTGGTCCGGAGAAGGACTGCTTGACCACGCCGCAGGCGTTGCCCGGATTGCCGGCGAACTCGATCTAGACGCCGAGTCGGTGGCGGCGGCATACCTCATCGATGCCGGCCCGGGCACCGGCGCGGAAGCCCGGCCCGGCACCGATGGGGGAGCATCTGCCGCAATCAGCCCGGCGGTCGCGGAACTCGCCGCCGGTGTCGCTCGCCTGGCAGCGATCCAGATGTTGCGTGTCAGAAGCACGGTCTCACGCAGGACTTCGGACAGAACGGCACAACTCGAAGCGATCCGGAAAATGCTTCTGGCGATGGTCGGGGACATACGGGTCGTGCTGCTCAAGCTCGCGGACCAGCTCCACACACTGCGTTACCTGGCGAACCACGGGGACGCGGCGTCAAGAAACAATGCGGCGCGGGACACTCTCGACCTGCTGGCGCCATTGGCAAATCGCCTCGGCGTCTGGCAGCTGAAATGGGAGCTCGAGGACCTGGCCTTTCGCTGTGCCGATCCTGAAACCTACAAGGCGGTCGCCCGGCAACTCGACGAACGGCGCGCCGACCGTGAGCACTATCTGGAACAGGTCATGTCGGTGCTGAGAGGGGACCTCGCGAATGCCGGCATCAAGGCACATGTCAGTGGACGTCCGAAACACATTTACAGCATCTGGAAGAAAATGCAGCGCAAGGGGCTGCGATTCGAACAACTGTCGGATGTGCGTGCGGTGCGCGTCCTGGTGGATACCCAACCCGACTGTTATGCGGCGTTGGGACTGGTACATCAGTTATGGACCCCTGTGCCCGGCGAGTTCGATGATTACATCGCCAGGCCAAAATCCAACGATTACCGCTCGCTGCACACGGCGGTAGCCGGGCCGGAGGACAAGATCATCGAGGTGCAGATTCGTACCCGCGAAATGCACGAGCACGCCGAACTCGGCGTTGCCGCCCACTGGCGCTACAAGGAGGCGAGCCGCCGCGACCCGTCGTACGATCGCAAGATTGCCTGGTTGAGGCAGATTCTGGACTGGCGTGACGACGTTACCGACGCGTCGCAACTGGCCGAGTCCTTTCGTGGCGAATTGCAGGACGACACCGTCTACGTTCTGACGCCGCAGGGAAGAGTCGTCGACCTGCCCGCCGGGGCAACGCCAATCGATTTCGCCTACCAGGTGCATACCGAACTCGGCCACCGTTGCCGCGGCGCCAAAGTCGATGGCCGTCTGGTGCCCTTGCACCAGCGGCTGGAAAACGGGCAGGTTGTCGAAATTGTCGCGGCCAGCGCCGGCGGGCCATCGCGGGACTGGATGAACCCGGCCCTCGGCTTCATCGGCAGCAACCGTGCGCGCGCCAAGGTGCGGCAGTGGTTCAATAACCAGGCGCGCGAGGAGGCGGGGGCTGCCGGGCGGGCGGAACTCGAAAAAGCGCTGCAGCGCCTCGGCCAAACCTGGCGAAATCCCGAAGAACTGGCGAGCCAGCTCGGATTTTCGCGAGCCGACGAACTCTACCTGGCATTTCACCGTGGCGATATTACGCTGCGCGACCTGAAAATCGCCGTTGACGGAGGGGCAGGCGAAGCCATCGACCAGGCAGCCCCGCTGCCCTCAAGATCGTCGGCCGGTTCCGACTCGGTGCTGGTCGTGGGGCTCGACCAGTTGCTCACCACACTGGCACGTTGCTGCAAGCCGGTTCCACCCGACGCCATCGTCGGCTTCGTCAGCAAGGGGCGCGGTATCAGCGTTCACCGTGCCGGCTGCCGGAACCTCGCCGGTTTCCCCCCCGAGCGGCTGATAGCGGCCCAGTGGGCCGAGAGAGCGGCCAAACGTTACTTCGAAACGGACGTCGAGATCATCGGGGATCGTCAGACGACGTCCATCCGCGACCTGCTGGACGTGTTCGCCGGCGAGAAGATGCGCGTCGTCGGGACCTCCACGCACACCGGGGGGCGCCGCTTGCATGTCATGGTCACCGTTGAGACCGGTTCGCTCGAACATCTCGAGCGCCCGATCGCCTTGCTGGCCAACGTCGAAGGGGTGATGGCCGCGCACCGGCGCTAATCCGGGTGGGGTACGGATATGATGCTGAACTCTTTGACCGGACCGGGTTTTCGGCTAGAATGCGCCGCTCATTAGGCGCGTAGCTCAGTTGGTTAGAGCATCACCTTGACATGGTGGGGGTCGTTGGTTCGAATCCAATCGCGCCTACCATT
>Ga0209536_100010945_pt1 | contig 13327 bp, 11 predicted proteins | sample DeeMarSeWOR28_12_FD_187461 | JGI IMG/M metagenome (GOLD analysis project Ga0209536, IMG submission 187461) | Marine sediment microbial communities from White Oak River estuary, North Carolina - WOR-2-8_12 (SPAdes) (version 2) | ecosystem: Environmental > Aquatic > Marine > Intertidal zone >...
GCTTTTATGGGTATTTCGGATATTCGCAAAATGGAAAACCCCAATTTGGCACAGAAATATCAATTAAAGCAGAATTACCCCAATCCATTTAATCCTTCTACAAATATTGAATTCAGCATTCCTCAATCATCTGATGTCAGGTTGATAGTCTATAATCAATTGGGACAAACGGTTGCCACCCTGGTTGATAAACCTCTTTCAGCAGGAGGCTATTCAGTGGATTGGAATGCAGAAGGCTTACCGAGTGGTGTCTATTTTTACAGGATTACTGCGGGTGATTTCACGCAAACCCGAAAATTACTTTTAACCAAGTAAAACTCTGTTAACTATATCAAAACAACAATGGCTCTCCGAATTTTGGAGAGCTTTTTCATTTACAGCATTAATTTAAGTTATTTTTTTCTTTAACAATTGGAGCGAATCTGATATCTTTATAGTTGATAATAATAAATTATCTAATTCAGGAGGATTGGAGAAGTATTTATGATAACGCATCCCGGACATTTTGTGGCAATTGTCGGTGGCGCCGTCGCAGGCGCGGAGGCTGCTGCTCGATTAACCGCCCGCGGTATTTATGTTGCGGTTTTCGAACAGAATCCGCTCCCCTATGGAAAAATTGAAGACGGATTACCCAAGTGGCATGTAAAATTGCGTGATAAAGAAGAGCAAAAAATCGATGATAAAATCGACCATCCTCTGGTTTTTTATATTCCAAGTACCAAATTGGGAGAAGATATTGGTTTTGAAGATTTGGTGAATAACTGGGGATTCAATGCAGTGCTATTGGCCACCGGAGCCTGGCGGGACCGGCCACTTCCCGTGGATGGAATTGAAAAATATTTAAATATGGGATTTTACCTTCAGAATCCATTTGTGGCTTGGTTTAATCACTATCACGAAGCGGAGTATGAGGGACCTCAATTCGAGATTCATGATAACGCTGCTGTGATTGGCGGGGGCCTTGCCTCATTGGATGTAGTAAAAATTTTAATGATCGAAAGTGTGCAGAGCGCTTTGCAGGAAAAGGGCCATACCGTGGACATGTTTCGCCTTGAACGCGAAGGCGTGGCAAAGGTTCTGGGTGAATTGGGGCTCACACTCAAAGAGTTGGGCTTGAAAGGATGTTCTCTGTATTACCGGCGAAGACTGATCGATATGCCTATCTCACCGGCGCCGCCTGTCGATGCATCTCCTGAAAGAATTGAAAAAGTGCATCAGGTTCGTCGAAAAATTATGAACAACTTCCAAACCAAATTCCTTTTTGACTTCAAGGATCAACATATGCCGGTGAAATTAGTTGTGGAAAATGACCGGCTGGTCGGGCTGGTATTTCGGAAAACAGAAATTGTAAGCGGAAAAGCAAAGCCTATCCCGGGCAGCGAATTTGAAGTTCGAACTCCCCTGGTCATTTCATCCGTCGGCAGCATTCCCGAACGAATTCCTTCGATTCCAGTGGAAGGAGAAGTGTTCAAAATTCGTGATGAAGAAACCGGCAGTCTGGAAGGATTCCCGACCGTATTTGCTCTTGGCAACGCCGTCACCGGCCGAGGGAACATCAAGGAATCTTCCAATCATGGGAAGAAAGTTGCTCAATGGGTAATTGATAATCATTTCAAATGGAGCGAAACGGATTATCAACGGTTGATGGAACTGATCAGCAGCAATAGTGAAGAAGTCGAATCGTTCGCCAAAGAAAAAAGACTGCTCTCCGTGGATCAAATCAAAAGGCTGCTTACAAAAATCCGTGGCGCTCAGCAGAAAGTCGGTTATGATGGGAATTACGAAAAATGGCGGGAAAAACACCTTTGCACCCGGCTTGAAAAGCTGCTGTCTTTAACCGATGTGCCTGATGCCGAATAATACTTCGCTTTAAAACTAACCATTCTACAACCGAATTTAAATGAAGCGTGTATTAATCTTAATCCCAACCGCATCCTACCGTGCGCATGATTTCATGGCAGCCGCAAACCGCTTGAATATTGAAGTGATCATCGGCTCCGATCGGCGGCAAGCATTGTCAAAGCTTCTGCCCGATTTTTCATTAGCATTAAATTTCCTAAAACCGGAATCGTCCATTAAGAAAATTCAAGAATTTTGCCGGCGGGAACCGCTATCAGCAATCGTGGGAGTGGATGAAGAAACCGTTATTCTCGCAGCAATGGCAAGTGAAGCGTTGGAGTTGCCGCATAACAGTGTATCTTCAGTCAGTGCAACGCGAAATAAATACCTGATGCGCCGGGAAATGGCAGAGGCAGGATTGCTCAGCCCGAGGTTTCGGGTGATCTCATCTGATTCCAATCCAAAAGGTCCGGCTGCCGAAGTGGAATATCCCTGCGTATTGAAGCCCACCTTTTTATCTGCCAGCCAGGGCGTGATCAGGGCAGATTCACAAGGTCAGTTTGTCGGGGCTTTCAAACAAATCGTAGAAATCATTTCAGTTCCATCCAATAGGAAGAAAAGCCCTGAGACAAGGGATCAAATTCTGATAGAGGATTACATCCCCGGAACCGAAGTGGCGGCGGAAGGAATTTTGATGAACGGTGAGTTCAAGTTAATTGCTATTTTCGATAAGCCCGATCCGCTGGAAGGCCCTTATTTTATAGAAACCATTTACATAACGCCGTCACGCTACCCAAAGGGGGTCAAAGATGAAATCGTGCAAACCACACTCGACGCGGTCAGAGCCCTCGGATTGACGACGGGACCGGTGCATGCCGAAATGAGGATCAATGAAAGGGGAATTTGGATGCTGGAAATCGCGGCACGTTCCATTGGCGGATTGTGTTCAAGGGCTTTAAGATTCAGCAATGGGATTTCGCTGGAGGAATTAATTCTTCGTCATGCAATTGGGGATGACATCAGTCAAATTGAGCGGGAAGAAAAAGCGTCAGGCGTGATGATGATGCCGGTTCCGAAAGCCGGTATTTTAAAAGAAGTCAAAAATATTGAAGGAGCGAAACAAATGCCCGGCATTGAGAATGTTGTGATCACCATTGCACCGGAACAAAAGTTAGATCCTTTGCCATTTGGTTCAAGGTATTTGGGATTCATATTCGCCCGGGGTGAGTCGCCGGGGTTTGTGGAAACCTCGATTCGTGACGCGTACCGCAGACTGGAAGTCGTTATACAACCCTAAAAAATTATATAATGAGAATCCTCAACCCGATTCCTGCTTTGGCTATCTTTTTGACACTGCTGATTGGCATTGCTTTCTTGAACTGTGATAATACTGAGAAATTTTCCCCTGAAAAAGAAGCTGCGATCAATTCGGCGCGCCATTGGATTGCGTTGATTGATTCCGGTCGGTATGAGCAAAGCTGGCAGATCGCTTCCGCCGCATTCAAAGCAGATGTTACCCAGCGGCAATGGAGAATCGGCTTAGAGCAAATCAGAGCGCCGTACGGTCGTGTCAAGTCCCGAAATATAAAAGCTACAAAGCCTTTGGAGGATAGAGCAGGTGGGGCGCGTCAAAAAAAACTGGTCGTCGAGTTCACAACATTTTTTGAGAATCAATTTGCCGCAAGCGAATTTGTCACGGTTCTGTTGGAGAATGACGCAATATGGCGTGTCTCAGCCTATTATTTAGATCGATGAAATTTTATATCTGAGCAAACTGCTCATCGGTGGGTTCCGCTCAGCAATACCAGGGCTCATTCAGGTACGGAATTGTGGCACGGCTTCGATGGTTTTGAATGGTAAGCGGTTGGTTTTGGCCTGAGTACGCGTTTGTACAATCCCAAATCTTCTGAAGGATTATTTGTCTTGAGGTGCCGTCTCTCTGCCTGTTATGAATAATGTTCCGAACATCTTGAAATAATTCTTCAACCCGCTCGTCCGGGTTACGCCATTCATACGAAAGCATTTCCTGGTTGTACACGCCGATATATTTTTTGGCTTCGGCATGTTCAAGTAATCTCGACCCTTCGGGAATTAATAACCGGATGGCGAGCTGGATGGGAGAAATATTTTCAACCAAATTCAACTCATTTATGGTCGCCAATAGTTCCTGGTATCCCCGCAATGTTGTCCAAGGGGTAAAGGTCACGAATGTCGGATTTAAGTTTAAACCGATTTCATCAAAAATTCTGACAACCTTAATGAAATCGCCCCGGGTATGTCCCTTATCGAAAATCTCAAGTATATGATCATCAATGGACTCCACAGCGCTCGTCACAATTTCACATCCGGTTTCCTTTAATATGGGAAGTAATCTTTCATGTTTTAACAGATGTTCAATCTTAATGGTAACATCGTAAGTTAAGTCAGAGAATTCTTCATGGAGCGATTGTACAATCGGAATAGCGTGACCCGGGCCATTAAAGAAATCCGGATCGCCGAAAGTAATATGTTGTGCCCCCTTTTCGACCTGCTGTCGGATGTCCTGTAAAACAATGTCTACGGGGACGATCCGAAACCTGCCGTTATAAACGGGGACAATAGGACAGTGACAACAGAGGTGTTTGCAGCCGCGACTGGCCTCAACGTACCCCGTGATTTTTGAACCTGAGTTCTCGCAACAAAGCTTCGCATAATTTGATAAGCCGGGAAGCTCGCTTCGGTCAGGCTTCATGAATTCCAGCCGTGATAACGATATAACCGGTTTGCCTTGCGCATTGTGAGCATATAGTCTTCCATTCGCACTCAATCGTCGGCACAGGTCCAAAAGTCCTTCTTCAAACTCACCCCCAAGAATCGTGTGAGCGCCTAAATTGCGCAAATAGGTTTCGTTGACCGGTGCATACAATCCGTAAAAACATAAATGGGCTCGTGGATTAATTTGCGTCACTTTATTGATAAGCTCGATAGCTAAACGGGTGGCGGTATGCATGGGGACGTAAAAGGCAACTACATTCGTTTGGCTAACGGCATTGGCCGGAAAAGCTTCCACTGCAACATCAGCAACGGTTACATGGTATCCTTCATTTCGGAGCCACGCCGCCGGCGATGCCAGCCCAAAGGGCTGACGACCTAATTCGTATGTTGAAATTAGGACAATTCTCAGATTGGTTTCGTGTTCAGGCATAAAATACAAAGGAAGTTGTTGACCGATATAAAAAAGGAAAGGGATTCACTTTGCGGATGGTTGGTAATAGGGATTCGTACCGCTTGCATGGTCCGTTGTATCGTATATCTCGCTGATTTCTGGGATATTCTCCTTGATGAGCTTTTCGATTCCTTGCTTCAGAGTGACGTCGACCATACCGCAGCCTCTGCATCCGCCGCCTAATTCTATATAGGCTTTGTTATCCTTTACGTCAATCAGTTGGACGAAGCCGCCGTGCATTCTCAGCGCGGGGTTTATTTGATCACTCAGGAGCTTTTGCAGTTTATCCGCCACCGGTCCTTCCAATTTAGGCATTTGTCGGGGCTGATTCTCGACAAGAAATCCCCCGCCCATTGCATTTTCAACATAATTCAGCGTAGCGCCATCAACATGCTGAATGCTATCCGGATCAATGTAGATATTGAAAGAATCGAAGCTGACGACTTCATCATCTTCCTGCTCTTCACCAGCTTGAACAAATGCTAGGCTATACTCGGCCTTTAAAGGAGAAACCGCTTCAGCTATTATTCTTATGCCCTGCACCGGTTGCTCGGTATTTTGCATCAGCTCATTCAGTTTTTGTAAAGCGATCTCGGAAATGTTAACCATCGAATCCCCCATAAGGACTGAAGTTTTTATTCTTATTTTGAGCGCTCTTCCTCATGAAAACTGGCCAAAGCTCTTTCAGTGGTTTCATAGGTATCAAAAAATTTGACGATTTGAGTGATCATGAAAATACTTTTTACTTTTTCGGCAACGTTTGACAATTTTAGTTTTCCTTTTGCTTTGCTCAATGAACCATAACACGCCATTAAGGCTCCCAAACCTGAGCTGTTCATCCACTTCACGCCCTTCAAATCAATAACCACTTTGGTAACTCCATCGTCAATCAGGCTTTTAATTTTCTCATGAAGCGCATCTGTATCCGAACCGCCCATCATATTGCCGGTTATCGACAGAATGGCAACGTTTTCCTCTACTTTTTCTTTTATCTTCATAAGTTAAACCTTTCTTAATTTTTAGACAATTTTACGTAACGATTGTTAATGAAATGGATTAAACAATTTAAACAGTAATAGCAAAATATCAAAATGGTTATTTTGCAAACAAGGGGACTAACCAATCGCCATATTAAAAAAAGCTCACTTCTTTAGACAGAGGTGAGCTTTTAAAATGTATAATCTTGCGGATTTTACTCCACTGTTACGCTCTTGGCAAGATTTCGAGGTTGATCCACATTGCACCCGCGAAGGACGGCGATATGATAAGCCAAAAGTTGCAGCGGAATGATTGATATAATAGGTTGCAGGAAATTAATGGTTGAAGGAATCGGGATGCAGTAGTCAACCATTTTGCAAATCTCATCATCCCCTTCTGAAACAACAGCAATTACACGACCGTGCCTGGCTTTTACCTCCTGAATATTGCTGTTGATTTTCTCATAAGTACTATCTTTGGTGGCGATGAATACAACAGGCATATCCTGATCGATGAGTGCAATGGGTCCGTGTTTCATTTCTGCCGCGGGATATCCTTCGGCGTGAATGTAAGAAATTTCTTTTAATTTCAGCGCACCTTCCAGAGCGACAGGATAATTGTAGCCGCGACCCAGATACAGAAAGTTACTTTTATCTTTAAACTCCAGTGCAAGTTCCTTAATGATTTTATCGGATTGAAGCGCTTTTTCTACTTTACCGGGTAATGCTTTTAGCTCTTTAATAATCTTTCTCCCCTCTTCGGCAGACATTGATTTGGTGCGGGCTATCATCACCGTTAAAAGGGCCAAAGCGGTTACCTGGGAGGTGAATGCTTTTGTGGACGCAACTCCTATTTCGGGACCGGCATGAATGTAGGTTCCCCCGTGCGTTTCCCTGGCAATCGTGGAGCCGACCACATTTACGATTCCCATTACCGTGGAACCTTTCCGCTTTGCTTCCTTGAGAGCCGCGGCCGTATCGGCAGTTTCTCCCGATTGGCTGATGGCAATGACTAAATCGTCGTCGTTAATGATTGGATCACGGTAGCGGAATTCGGAAGCATATTCAACCTCAACCGGAATCCGGCAATACTCTTCAAGCATGTATTCGCCAATCAAACCGGCGTGGTAGGATGTACCGCAGGCAGTGATATAAATTTTTCTCGTTCGCAGTACATTGTGCAAAATCTGGCTTAGTCCGCCCAACTTGGTTACACCTTCATCTTCAATGATACGTCCGCGCATGCAGTCTGCAACGGTGCGGGGTTGTTCGTTAATCTCTTTTAGCATGAAATGCTCAAATCCTGCTTTTTCAATCCTTTCTAAGTCGAATGAGATTTTCTCAATCTTTTTTTCAGTGAGCTGGTTTTCTATGGTCTTGGTTACAAAACCATCACCGCCAATTATGGCAATCTCTCCATCCTCCAGGTAAAATACATTACGCGTATATGCGATTATCGCCGCCACATCTGAAGCCACAAAATATTCATGGTCACCAATGCCGACAACCAGGGGGCTGCCGTTTCGGGCTGCATAGATTTTTCCGGGTTCATGCTTTGTGATCAATGCCAGGCCGTAGGTACCGTCAATTTCGGTAAGCGCGGCACGAAATGCTTCCTCAAATGAGCCTCCGCTTTTGTAGAATTCCTCAATTAAATGAGCGATAATTTCGGTATCAGTTTCAGTTTTGAAGGTATGTCCTTTGTCAATAAGAATTTGCCTGAGCGCATTATAATTCTCGATGATACCATTGTGGACCAAAACGATGTCGCCATTGGAGTCGGAGTGCGGGTGGGCGTTTGTTTGGGAGGGTTCACCATGTGTTGCCCAACGCGTGTGGGCAATTCCGATGAATCCGTGCATTTTTTTGGCATTAGCATTCTTTTCCAAGTTGGAGATTTTCCCTTTTTCTTTTTCGATCTGTATGTGACCGTTTTCGCTCAAAGCTACGCCGGCTGAGTCATATCCGCGGTATTCGAGTCTCTTCAGTCCATTGATAAGGATTGAGTAAGCCTCTTTATTGCCGATGTATCCGACTATTCCACACATATAAACTCCTATTGGTTATTCCCATTCGATAGTTGCCGGTGGTTTGGAGCTCACATCGTAAACCACTCGGTTAATTCCCTTTACTTCGTTAATAATTCGGTTTGAAACCCTGGCAATGAAGTCATACGGCAGCGGATACCAGTTTGCGGTCATCCCGTCGGTGCTAGTTACTGCCCGCAGGGCAAGTACATTTTCGTAGGTTCTCTCGTCGCCCATTACACCTACCGTTTGAACCGGTAATAATATACAGAATGCCTGCCAGATTTTGGAATATAGTTCCGCCCGCTTGAGTTCGTCAATATAAATTTTATCGGCAAGTCGAATGATTTCCAGTCTTTCAGGCGTGACCTCTCCGATAATCCTGATTGCGAGCCCCGGACCCGGAAAGGGATGTCTGCCGATGATTTTTTCCGGCAACCCAAGTTCCTTGCCAACCTGCCGGACTTCATCCTTGAATAACTCTCTTAACGGCTCAATTAATTTCAAGTTCATTTTTTCCGGCAGTCCGCCCACATTATGGTGGGTTTTTATGGTTGCCGAAGGGCCTTTAAAGGAAATACTTTCAATGACGTCCGGGTAAAGTGTTCCCTGCGCCAGGTGGCGAAGATTTCCGATTCTTTTTGCCTCTTTCTCAAAAATTTCGATAAACATATTTCCGATGATTTTGCGCTTTCTTTCAGGATCAACGACCGATGCCAATTTAGAAGTGAAATCGTTCACGGCGGTGATGCATGTCAAGTTCATTTGAAAATGTTCACGGAAAACATTAACGACTTCTTCTGCTTCGCCTTGTCGTAGGAGACCAGTATCGACAAAAATACAGAGAAGTTGATCGCCAATTATCCGGTGCAATAAAGCCGCGGTTACACTGGAATCCACCCCCCCGCTCAGGGCGCAGATCACCCGGTCATTACCGACCTGCAATCTGATCTTCTCTGAGGCTGCTTCAATGAAAGACTGAGACGTCCAGTTCCCTTGAAAATTGCAGATGGAGAACAGGAAATTTTCTATCAATTGTTTGCCGAAAGTGGTGTGATGGACTTCGGGGTGAAACTGAATGCCAAAAATCGGTTTGTTTTTATGGCGAATCGTTGCCATGGGGGAATTTTCCGTGTGCCCGATGATCTCAAAATTCACCGGCAGTTCTTTTAGATGGTCGCCGTGACTCATCCATACCACGCAAGGAGAGTCGATCCCAAATAGAAGGTCCTTATCGTCATCGATTATCAACTCGGCACGCCCGTATTCACGGCTACTGGCAGGGTCGACTTGGCCGCCCAGCTTATGCGCGATCAATTGCAGTCCATAGCAAATGCCGAGAAGAGGCAAATTTAATTCAAAGATTTTCGGATCAGGGAGTGGGGCGTCAGCGGCATAAACGCTCTGGGGACCTCCGGAGAGGATAACTGCTTTTATGTCTTCGTCAGAGGTGATTTTTTCAAACGGGTAATTAAAAGGTTGTATTTCGGAGTAAACATTCAATTCACGGGTACGCCGGGCAATCAATTGCGTGTATTGAGAACCAAAATCTAAAATAAGAACCTTTTCCATTTCTTAAAATTTAAGATCCCAATTTTTGAGTTCATCAAGCATTTTATAATCTGTTAAATCGTATTGTAAGGGGGTGACTGTGACATATTGATTTTGAATTGCCACTTCATCGACATCTTCATCAGTATCCAAGAATAGGCGTTTGCCTCCTAACCAGTAATAGGTGCGGTTCATAGGATCAATCCGTTTCTCAAAAAACTCTTCATACCGTCCCTTACCCTGGCGGGCAATCTTAATTCCTTTTATCTCTTCTTTTGGGAGGGGGGGGATATTTACATTCAAGAGCGTATCGGGTGGCAATCCGTTATCCAGCACCAGAGCGGCAATTTTTTTGGCAATGAAGGATGCTAAAGAAAAATCAGATTTTTTAAAACTGGTCAATGAAAAGGCAATAGAAGGAATACCCATGATGGTTCCCTCGGTGGCGGCTGATACGGTCCCGGAGTAAATCACATTAATAGCGGTATTGGGACCCTGGTTGATACCGGATACCACCAAATCCGGTTTGGAATCTAAAATGGCTTTGGCAGCCAATTTTACGCAATCGGCGGGAGTGCCGTTTACCGCCCAACCGAAAAATTCTCCGTTTTTTTCTACTTGCAAAACGCGCAAAGGATCGGAAATAGTAATGGCGTGGCCCACGGCGCTTCTTTCGTAATCGGGTGCCACAACATATGCATGGCCAATTTCTTTCATAGAATTGTACAGAGCGAAAATACCCGCTGAGTAAATTCCGTCATCATTAGTTACTAATATTTTTGATTCAGCACTCATTGTAATATTGATTCCTATTTTACCAGATTATCAGGAAGTGAATTAAGTGATTTTTAGCCTATTAATTTAGGAAAATCTACAATGGGATTCGATAAAAAATTAAAAATTTATTTTTACTTCATAAAATAAGTATTTCGTTAAATTATGGCACAAAACAATTGCTACCTCGAAATTGGAGAAAAACGTGGTTAAAGAATTTATGTTTTCGCTGGTTGCATTTCTGGGGACTTTACCATTGGTATCTTCAGATATTTTGGGGCAGGAGATTGGTGTTACTTTCAGGCTGGGATCTCCCGATTTACCGGAAGACTCCACTGTTTACATTGCGGGGAGTATCGCGCCTCTGGGCAATTGGAATCCGGGAAAAGTGAAAATGAAATTTGAGGGGAATCATGTTTGGACGCACAGCATTATATGCCAGTTGGGACAGGCTATTGAATACAAATACACGCTTGGTTCTTGGCGATTTGAAGGAGCAAATGATAATGGGCGCCCTTTACCAAACTTCTCCATTACAGCGGAGAAAGATACAGTTGTTGATAATGTCATATTAATCTGGACCAAAGATAGAAATCTGGAGGTAAGCGGTCAGATTACCGGAACGCTTAAGCACCACCGTCAGATGCAGGGTGAAGGAATTCTTCCCCGGGATGTGATTGTTTGGCTGCCGCCGGATTATGATCATTCCAAAAAGAGATACCCGGTTTTGTACATGCACGACGGACAAAACATTGTTGATCCGTACACTAGCGCCTTTGGTGTGGATTGGGAAATTGATGAAACCTGCACTCGGTTAATTGAAGACAAAGTGATCACTCCTCTGATTGTGGTTGGGATTTACAATACCGAAGAGCGGGCAGTAGAATATGCACATGGAACAAAAGGATCGGCTTACATGAAATTCATTGCCGAGGTGCTTAAGCCATTCATAGGTACCAATTATCGAACCAATCCATCCCGAAATAATACTTTTATTGGCGGTTCATCGCTGGGGGGACTATGTGCCTTTATGCTTGCCTGGGAATTCCCACATGTTTTCTCAAAAGCACTGTGTATATCTCCGGCGTTTAAATACAAAAAAGAGGATGGAAGCGTTGATGTTGACTATGTACAAATTGTGCGGGAATCAAAAAGGCCTAAAAAGCGAATATTTTTTTATATGGATATTGGTAATGACAGAATCGATAAAATGCTACAGCCGGGTGTGGACGAAATGATTAGCGCGTTGAGAGAAAAAGGATTTAAACGTGACCGGGACTATGTTTTTATCTATGATGAAAACGCAGCTCATTCCGAAGTGGATTGGGCGAAACGGTTTCCGAATGCGATTCGATTGTTTTTTCGTTAGATTTCTTATTTGCAAGTTTTTTCTATTTTCTTTATTGGAGTTACACTTAGCTGTTCGTCACATCCTCAAAACTTTTCAACCGGGCTTTCACTTGTGGATGGTTGAGATTCAAAGCATCAAATCCGCGTCCACCGATATAAACGAATGCTCCATGATCAGCGCTTATTTTGCAGATCTGGTTAAATTCAGTTTGTACAGTTGAGACGTCGCTGACAATTGTGCTGGAGATGTAAACCCGCTCCGGGCGAAGCACATCAAACAGCTGATCAATATCCACTAGTGGAGTGATTTGACCGGTGAAGAGCACTCCAAATCCACGGGTCTCCAGGATGTGATCGACCATTTTCAAGGCAATATCATGTAATTCATCAGAAAAGTTCAAACACAGGACATTGCCAATTTTTTCTTTGGGAATCCTGATAATTCCCTGCAAACGAATAATACTATCCCGGACAGTTTGCGTTGCTAAATGTTCTTTGGCAACTGAAATTTCTCCTTGCTCCCATAAAGCGCCGATGTTGTGCAGGACCGGTGTAATAAGATGATCGTAGATTTGATGCAAAGGATACTGTGCCAGGTAAAGGCCGTTCATCACCTGCTGAACCCGGCTGCGGCTGCTGGAAAAAGCCTGTTCCTGCAGATAAGTAATAAGGTAGTCAAAATCTCCTTTCAAAATATGATGACTGACTTCTAAGTCAATTTCATCCTCTATGGGAAAAAGGTTTACTTTGGAGGTCTGTTTCTTATGACTCTCTAAAAATCCGGCCAGATGACTCATCAGGAATTTTCGGTGTCCGCCGGCGCTTTGAATGCATTCCAGTTTCCCCTCATCGGTCCATCGTTTAATGGTGGATACATTCACACTTAAAATCTTCGCTGCTTCCCGACTGTTAAAATATTGGATGTCCTCTTTCATTCCTCACCGTTGTTTTTCCCAAATATAATAACCGTTTCGGCAATTCCAAACAAAAAAAAGCGTTTTGAGCGATTTTTGTCTTGACAAAGCCGTTTTATTGTACTATATTCGAAACGCTCATAACGCTCAATATTGTCTGCGTATGATTGATTTATAAAATAATTAAAAAATATGATGTACTTTTCAAAGAAAATATTTCAAGTGTTTTTAGTTTTGGTCTTTTTTAGTGCGAAAGCCAATGCGCAGGATCGTCCGGCTGCATCGGACAGTCTGTTCAATGAAGGTCGCAGGCTGTTTGCCCTCTCGGTTAAAGATAAGGACCAAATTCAGCCTGCCACCAGTCTATTTGAAATGATCATCGAAGAAAACGGGAATTCCCATCCCCGCGCTTTGGCTTATGTGGGTGCCCTTTATACAATCAAAGCAAAGCACACTTTTTTTCCCTTTCACAAATTTAAATGGGCAAAGTCGGGATTAAGACTACTGGATGATGCCCTTTCTCAGAATCCCGTTGATATCGAAATACTTTTCGTGCATGGAATTATCTGTCATCAACTTCCCGGCCTCTTTAGGCGGCGGGATGATGCCCAAAGAGATTTCAATAAAATTATTGAGCTTCTCCCGGCCAATATGCACCACTATGATGAGCAGTTTATCACAGACGTTCTT
>Ga0209536_100010946_pt1 | contig 13326 bp, 7 predicted proteins | sample DeeMarSeWOR28_12_FD_187461 | JGI IMG/M metagenome (GOLD analysis project Ga0209536, IMG submission 187461) | Marine sediment microbial communities from White Oak River estuary, North Carolina - WOR-2-8_12 (SPAdes) (version 2) | ecosystem: Environmental > Aquatic > Marine > Intertidal zone >...
GTTCCCGGCCGGCATTGCTCAGCGAGCGTGTCGCGGCGTCGCCTTTCAGGTCGGCAAGCAGATCCAGCGTCCGATCCGGCTGGCTGAAACCGGCCGACAAAAGCGTCTGGCGGCTTTGTTCAATCCCCATATCCCCCTGCCAAACCCCCTCCAGGCTGTTGGCAAGTTTGTCATCCGCGGGTGCGGCATCCTTGGCTTCCAGCAAGCGGCTGAAATGATACTGAACCCGCTGCAGGTGTTTTTCAAGCGAAGCATGGAATGAATCCCAGGAGTCGAAACCCATGCCGACCGCCAGCCTGATTTTTCCGGCTGAATCCTGCGGCAGGGTGTGGGTCTGCCGGTCCGAGAATTCCTGCAGGCGGTTTTCAGTTTGACGCAGAAACACATAGGCCTTTTTCAGGTCACGGTAAACCTCGGCGGGAATATAATTCTGCCGGGCAAGCACTTCAAGGGTCTTTAACAACCGGCGTTCCTGCAGAAGGGGTTCAACGCCCCCGCGAATGAGCTGGAAGGTCTGTCCGAAAAACTCAATCTCACGAATACCGCCGGGGCCCAGTTTGATATTGTCTTTAATGGCCTTGCGCCGGGTTTCAATGGATATCTGCCGTTTCATCAGGCGCAGGGACTCAAAGGCGCCATAATCAAGATATCTTCTATACACAAAGGGTTTAAGCCTTTTGAGCAGTTCGCTGCCGGCGGGCTTGTCCCCGGCGATCACGCGCGCCTTTATCCAGGCGTAACGTTCCCATTCCCGCCCCTGCCGTTGATAATAGGACTCCATGGCATCAAAGCTCATCACAAGGGGCCCGCTTTCTCCGTAAGGCCGCAGGCGCATATCGATTCGGAAGAGCATGCCGTCCGAAGAGGCGCTCGTCAGAAGACGAATCAAGCGCCGGGCCAAAACAGAAAAAAAATTGTCATGGCTGATTTTCTCCGGCCCGCCGGTGATCCATCCGTCTTCGGGATAGGCAAAAATCAGGTCCACATCCGATGAGTAGTTCAACTCGTTTCCGCCGAGCTTTCCCATCCCGAGGACCACGAGGCCCATGGCAGCGCCATTGCCCCGGTTGGGCGTGCCCATTTCCAGACACTGGCGGTCATATAAAAATTTAAGCGCATGCCTGATGCAGGCGTCTGCAAATCCGGATAGATCATCTAGGGTCTCGAAAAGATCAGCCCGAGCGGTAAGGTCCCGCCAGGCGATCCGCACCATTTCACGGCGGCGAAAGCGCCGCAGGGCCGAAGCCAGCATATCGGGGTCCTTCTCACCGCCGATAGTGCTTTCGAGTTTGAAACCATAGGTGGTTTTTGAATAGCGTTTAAAAAGGTCCTGCCTGTTTGACGGGTCAAGCAGGATTTCAGGCTCGCGGATACAACTTCGGGCAACAAAATCACTCAACGCAAACACCCGTTCCAGCTCGGCTGAAAAATCCCGGTCAGCAGGGATATCCATTTCGGCCGATCCGGCCGCATCGCGGAATGCCTCCCATTTTTTTTCAAAATCTGTTTTTAATTCCGGGGCAAGTCTGCTTACTTTTTGTTTCACATGCATTGAGTGTAAACCGTGTCCAGAAAAGTGTTAATTGAGCACTGATTTGTTAATGTGAGTCAAATCAAACCATGGTGTTTATCCTAATAAAGACGAGTGCCAAAAACAAGGCCCGAGCGATTAAAGGCGACATTTTTGTATTTTTCCACCGAAAAACCCGGAAAAATTTAACGGCGCTATGTGTTAATTGGTGGCCTAACTTACCGGAAAAACAGTAAATTGAAATTAATTGGCCGGTTTGGCACGACTATTGCTGAATCAGATAGAGCGTATCGCTTAAAATAAAACGACTTGACAACGCAATGAATACGGGTGATATAAGCAGTCAACCTATCTTATTGCCTGCACAATGAAGTGCGGTTCTGAGCTGGGCAGGAGGGACAAAGACGTCTGATGCGCTAACTTGCGGAAGAAGACGTCTTTTTTTTTGCCGGTCGGCCCGACCGATAGACTCACGAGTCAGGAACCACGCACTCAACGGAATCTATCGGGTCGAAAGGACCGGCCGGCTTGAACCGCGATAGCGAGCGCATTGCCCGCAGACTGCTGCAAAGTTAGCGAGCGAATCTTAAAATAGATCAACAGTCCCTACGGTCGAAGATTTTCTGCAGCTTGCTGCAGGGAGCTTCGATACCGGTCAGGAAAAGAAATGGAAAAAAATTTTAAACCGCAAATCACTGTATTTCACTGCATTAACTGCTTTAGCGGGGACCTGGAATCGTCCATTCCGAGCCGTAGTGACGGTGTATTGAAATCCGTAAAAATGGCCTGCTCGAGCATGGTAAAAGATGTTTTTCTGCTACGGGCGTTTGAGTCCGGATCGGATGCGGTCATCGTGATGGTCTGCCCGGAGGGGCAATGCCGCTATGTGGAAGGTAATATCAGAGCCAAAAAAAGAATCGAGTGGGTAAAAAAATTACTGGATGAAATTGAACTGGACGGCCGGCGCCTGTCTTTACACCCGATCGATTCAGGCGATCCAGACGCGGCAACCGGCATCATCGGGCGGGTCTTGTCGGAGGTGAGCGCGCTGGGACCGAATCCGGCCGGATAGGGCTTGTAGCGCCGGTCCGGCTGTGGGGCCGGGAGATAATTAAACGAGACCGCGATGACCAGGTGGTCTGAAATGGAGATAAACTGATGATAGTTGGAGAACAAAAACCGATTGGCGAAATTAAACAGATTCTTTCACCCTATAAACGCGTTTTGGTTTTGGGGTGCGGCACCTGTGTGAAAACCTGCTTTGCCGGTGGTGAAGATGAGGTCGCCGTGTTATCGTCGGCCCTGCGTCTGGTCTTTAAAAAGGAAGGCCGGGAGATTACCATCGAGGAACTGACGGTTGAACGTCAATGTGAAGATGAGTTTATTCGGGAGGCCGCGCCGGCCGTTTCCAACAACGCGGCGGTGTTATCACTGGCCTGCGGCGCCGGTGTTCAGGCCATCGCCCGCCGTTTTATAGACGTTCCGGTACTACCCGGCGTGAACACGACTTTTATCGGGGTCCTTGAAAAACAGGGACTGTTTACAGAAGAGTGTCTGGGCTGCGGAGACTGCAAGCTGGCCGTGTTCGGCGGGGTTTGCCCGGTTACCCGATGCTCGAAGAAGCTTTTAAACGGCCCCTGCGGCGGTTCCCGAGCCGGAAAATGCGAGGTAAATCCGGAAACAGACTGCGCCTGGCAGTTTATCATCAGCCGGCTCGAGGTCCTGGGGCAGCTGGACAATTTGAGAAAATACAATCCGCCTAAAGACTGGCGAGCCAGCCATGCCGGCGGACCCAGAAAGTTAGTCAGAGAGGACCATATCATATGAGTTCAGAAATTCAGAGCAACCTTGAGGGGGTGCTGGACCGGGGCGATTTTGCCGTAACGGCCGAGTGCGGCCCCCCCCGAGGCGCCGACCCTGAAGTGATTCGCAAGAAAGGTGAATTTTTAAAGGGCTATGTGGATGCCGTCAATGTGACCGATAACCAGACGGCCATCGTCAGAATGTCCAGCATTGCGGCCAGTGTCCACCTGTTGCAGATGGGGCTTGAGCCGGTCATGCAGATGGTGACGCGGGATCGAAACCGGATCGCGCTGCAGTCCGACATCCTGGGGGCTTATTCCCTGGGGATTAAGAACATCCTATGCCTTTCCGGTGATCATCAGTCCTTCGGCAGCCAGCCCGATGCCGTCAATGTATTTGATATCGATTCTATCAATCTGATTCATACCGTGCGGGACATGGCCGAGTCGGGTAAAGATATGAGCGGGTATGAATTAAACCGCCCGCCGCGGATGTTTATCGGGGCTGCCGCGAATCCGTTTGCCGATCCGTTCGAATATCGGGTCATTCGTCTGGCCAAGAAGATCGATGCCGGCGCGAGATTTATCCAGACCCAATGCGTCTACAACCTGGATCGGTTCAAGGAATGGGTGCGCCTGGCCCGCGAAGAGGGGTTGACCGAAAAGGCCTATATCCTGGGGGGGGTTACCCCTTTAAAATCCGAAGGCATGGCCAATTACATGGCCAAGCGGGTGGCCGGTATGGAGGTTCCTGAGGCGATCATCAGGCGGATGGCCGGTGTATCGAAGAAAAAAGCGGCTGAAGAGGGCATTCAGATCTGCCTGGAAACCATTGCCGCTTTGCGTGAGATCAAAGGCGTCCACGGCGTCCATATCATGGCCATTGAATGGGAAGAGAAGGTCGGCGCGCTTGTTGAGGCCGCCGGGCTGGCCCCACGCCCGGCCGCTGTTTGATCTGGAGGGAAAAATGCCCAAAAAATATCATGTCCCCATAAAGGCCGCGCCTCCCCGGTTCAATCCGGTCGGCAAATACGCCACCATTGAATTTCGGGAGGATTGTGCCGGCAGCTGTCGGGAATGTGTCAAGAAGAAATGCGTTTACGGAATTTTTCAGGAAAATGTCCAGCACATGGCGGATATGGATGAACCGGAATATCTGTACGCCTGCCAGAGCTGTTTTCGCTGTGTGCAGGAATGCACCAAGGGGATTTTCTCCCGCGTAATCAATCCGGAATATCGCTCTTTGGGTGATGAATACTGGCAGCCGGATATCATTCATCGGACCTGGTATCAGGCCCATACCGGAAAAATTCCGGTGTCCGGGGCCGGCTATCGCGGGCCTTTTTCCGGTCAGGGGTTTGATTCCATGTGGACCGATATGTCGGAGATCGTCCGCCCGACCCGGGATGGGATTCACGGACGGGAATACATCAGTACGTCCATCGAACTCTCCCGCAGAAATGCGCGGCTTGTTTTTGGAAAAGACCGGTCCCTGGCCGTGGACACGCCGCCCATATTCGAAGTGCCGTTCCCGGCTGTTTTTCAACAGCCCCGGTTCGGTGTGTTAAGCGAAAATGTGCTTCAGGCGGCCGCCCGGGCGGCTTATGTCCTGGGAACCATTCTGTTCATTAATCCGGATTATTATTCGGAAAATTTCGCTCCCTATCAGGAAGGCCTCGTTCCCTGCCTGAACAAGAAAAACTATATGGATTTTCTGAACCAGGCTCCGAAAATTCGGATGATCGAACTGGCCGATGAAGACGGTATTGAAAGCGAAATTTTTAAACTCAGGGACCGCAGACCCGATATGATCGTATCGATCGGCGTTCCGCTGAATGCGCAGGCGGCCGCGCGCGCACCTCTCCTGGCCCGGTCCGGTGTCGATACCATTCATTTGTATGCCGACGACTACGGCCGAGAGCAGGAAAGCAAAACTCCCCGGTTTTTAAAGGAAATGATCCGGGAAGTTCATCTGAACCTGGTCGAGCATTTGGTCAGAAACCGGGTCAATCTGATCTTTTCCGGCGGGGTCGCCCTGGCCGAGCATGTGGCCAAAGCGGTTATCTGCGGGGCGGATGGGGTCGCCATCGATATTCCGCTGTTGATCGCACTGGAATGCCGCTTGTGCTATCGCTGCAAGGAGGGGATGTCCTGCCCGGTAAAATTGGGCAACATCGACCCGGAATGGGGCAAGCAGAGAATGATCAACCTCATGGGTGCCTGGCGAAACCAGCTGATTGAAGTGATGGGTGCCATGGGGATCCGGGAGGCCCGCCGGCTGCGCGGCGAAGTGGGCCGTTCGATGTGGTTTGAAGATCTGGAGAAAGAAAATTTCGGCCCCATTTTCGGGGAAAGAAAAGTGTCAAGCACGGTATAATCAAATGAAAACAAAAAGGGAAAAGAGACAACTGCCCGAGGTGAAAAAAACACCCTCGCGGTTTCGTCATCCGATCGGCAAATATACCATCAAACGAAACGCCCGCTGCACGTCCTGCGGGTTGTGTGCGGAAATCTGCCCTTACGGCGTGCATCCGCGCTATGATAATTTCGTAAAACCGCTGCGTCCCCAGGAGCATAAGTGCATCGGCTTTCAATGCCGGTCCAACGATTTCTTCTGCGTGGAGCGGTGCCCCGAGCAGGCGCTCACCATGCGGCTGAATCCGATACTGGACACCCTGGGTGATTACCGCTGGCCGGCCGAAATGCTCATCGGCCACTGGGAGATGGCGGAAACCGGCAGCCTGCCGGTGGTGGACGTGGAATACAACCTGGGCAACTCGGGCGGCGGTTTTGATAAAATTCGCTTCGTTCCGCCGGATCCGGCCGACTATTTGGAGCTGCCGGACGAAGAAATCGACACGAGCGTCCTGCTCAACAAACGCGGCGACGGCCGCCCGGAAAGAACGATCGATATTCCCTGCTACGGCGGCGGCATGTCGTTCGGCTCGACCGCGCTGGACGTCATTGTGGGTCGGGCGCGGGCCGCCCAGCGCTTGAACAGCCTGACCTCTACCGGCGAGGGCGGCTACCCGGATGAATTTCTCCCTTACGCAGAGCACGTCATTACCCAGGTGGCAACCGGACTTTTCGGCGTGCGCGAAAGGACGATTTTAAACGCGCCGGTGGTGGAGTTCAAATACGCGCAGGGCGCCAAGCCCGGACTGGGGGGGCACCTGCTGGGGGATAAGGTCACACCCAAAGTTGCCGCCATGCGGGAGACGGTGGTCGGGAACGCCCTTTTTTCGCCATTTCCGTTTCACAGCGTCTATTCGGTGGAGGATCACAAGAAACATGTCGACTGGGTGAAAGAAATTAACCCCCGGGTGCTGGTTTCGGTCAAGGTCTCCACACCGACGGACGTGGATATGGTGGCTGTAGGCAGTTACTATGCCGGGGCTCACATCGTGCATATCGACGGCAGCTACGGCGGGACCGGCGCGGCGCCCGACATCGCCAAGAAGAATATCGCCATGCCGATCGAATACGCCATTCCGAAAGTCCACCGCTTTCTAAGTGAAGAGGGCGTGCGGGACAAAATCTGTCTGATCGCCAGCGGCGGCATTCGCAACGCCATGGACGTCGCCAAAGCGATCGCGCTGGGCGCGGACGGGGTGGTCATCGGCACGGCCGATATGGTGGCCCTGGAATGTGTTCGCTGCGGAAACTGTGAAAGCGGGAGAGGCTGCGCCCGGGGGATTGCCTCCACCGATGAAGAGCTCGGCTACCTGACCACCGAGGCGTGGAACGAACAGCGGATCGTCAACATGTACAGCGCCTGGCGAAAACAGTGGTGCCAGATTCTCAGGCAGTACGGCATGCGCAGCATTCGCGAACTGACCGGCCGCACGGACCTGCTGGTTCATCTGGACTATCTGGATGAAGAAGCGCGCGCCCGTTATCAACCGGCGCCGCAGGTGAAGATGATCATCTGACCTGAATTGAGCGTTCCAATCTGGTCAAAAAAACGAACCATCAACATACGATTTATGCGAGCAGATATGAATAGAGACGCAATCATTGAAAAATTACTGGCCTCGCGCGGCCGATTGCCCCGCGGAAATATGTTGCTGAAAAAGCCGGCCGAAGAGGGCGGTTGCGGGGTTACCGGGTTCATTTCTTCCATTCCGGTCGGCGGCCGTCATATTTTTGAGCCGTCGGTGCAGATGCACAATCGCGGGAACGGAAAAGGCGGCGGTATTGCGGCCGTCGGGCTTTCAGCCGAAAGCCTGGGGGTGGACCAGGATGTTCTCGACACCCATTACATGCTTCAAGTTGCGCTTTTAGATCCGGATTCCCGGCCGGACGTGGAAAAGGCCAGCATCGAGTCGAACCTGGAAGTCCACCATGCTGAAAAAATTCCTTCCCTGGATGATTTTCGTGAAATAGACGGCCTGGAGGTCAAACCGCCGGATGTCTGGCGCTATTTTGTGCGGGTAAAAAAAGACGTGCTGGACCGTTTTATTGTTGAAAACGGCCTGGGTGACCTGGACCCGCAAAAAGCGGAAGACGAATACATCGTGCAGAACTCTTTTCGTTTGAACCAGAAATTTTACGCTTCCCTGGGAGAGCAAAGAGCGTTTGTCCTCTCACACGGCCGCAACCTGATGATTTTAAAGATTGTCGGCTATGCCGAACAGGTGGCCCAGTACTATCTTTTGGAAGATTTTAAAGCCCATGGCTGGATTGCACACCAGCGCTATCCAACCAAAGGGCGGGTCTGGCATCCCGGGGGCGCCCATCCGTTCATCGGCCTGGATGAAGCACTGGTTCACAACGGCGATTTTGCCAACTATCATGCTGTCAGCGAATATTTGCGGCAGAATAATATTTTTCCTCAATTTCTGACCGACACGGAAGTATCCGTCCTCTTATTGGATCTGTTGAACCGGACCTACGGATACCCCATGGAATATATTATTGAAGCCATGGCGCCGACCACCGAGTATGATTTTGAGCAGTTGCCCGCGGAAAAACAGCATGTCTATCGCTACATTCAATCCAACCATGTACACGGTTCGCCGGACGGCCCCTGGTTCTTTATTATCGCCCGCAACGACCCTTACCGGCACGCGCTGCAGCTGATCGGCATCACCGATACCGCCATGCTCCGCCCCCAGGTCTTTGCCCTGCAGGAAGGCGAGGTGCAGATCGGCCTGATTTGTTCGGAAAAACAGGCCATTGACGCGACCTTGCAGAACCTGGCCGCTGAAGACAGCCGCTTCTGCCCCGTTGCGGATAAATACTGGAATGCACGCGGCGGCAGCGCGACGGACGGCGGGGCTTTTATTTTTACGGTTAAGGACAGCGGCCGAGGCGACGGCTCCAAAGAACTGGTTTGCACCAACAAGTTCGGCCAGACGGTGCGCACACCTGAGAGCCAGAAACATGATCCGCTGCCGCTCCAGATTTCAGCCCCCGCGAACGGCAGCGAAATTGAGGCGGCGGTAATCAAAGGCCTGGCCGAAACTGAAACGGCCGGTCTGGTTGATTATGGTATCCGGCATCTGGCCGCTTGGGATTATCCGGCCGTTAAACAGTTCTGCGGTGCGCTGGCGAGTGAAGCCCGGGCCGAAGATGAGCGGATGTCCAAAGCAATTGAGATCCTGACCGCGCTCAATGACCGGCGGTATGCCACCGGGGATAAAAAACGCAGCTCAGTTCTGCAAATCATCCGCAGCAATCTGGCATCTGTTTTCCAGGCCGCGCCGACGTTTAACCAAGATGGTTCAAGCCGATTCCGCCGCATTGACTGGGACACCCGCACGACCCTGCGGGCCCCCGAGGGGCAAGAGCGCGTATTGGTCGTCAATGCCCGGCATTTTCCTCCCGAAGGCGATGCGTGTGATGCGCGACTGATCTGCGCCGCTTTTAAGCTTGGATGGAAACAGTTTGTCTGTTACGGCTACCGGGGCCAGCGGTTCTGCGGCTGCGGACTGGGCGCGGATGCCGATGGCGTGCGAATCGATGTCTATGACAGCTCGGGCGACTATCTGGCATCCGGCATCGACGGTCCGGAAATCTTTATCCATGACAACGGCCAGGATCAGCTGGGCCAGATTATGAAACGAGGCAAGCTGGTCGTGTACGGTGATGTGGGGCAAACCTTCATGTACGGGGCCAAAGGCGGGGAGGTCTTCGTCATGGGGAATGCCGCCGGACGGCCCCTGATCAATGCAGTCGGCAGGCCCCGGGTGGTCATCAACGGGACCTGTCTGGATTACCTGGCGGAATCTTTTATGGCCGGGGATCCCTTAACCGGCGGCGGCTTTATCATTCTGAACGGAATTCAATTCGACGATGATGGGTGCATCAGCGAACTGCCCAGCCCTTATCCCGGGTCCAACCTGTTTTCGCTGGCTTCGGGCGGAGCGATATACCTGCGGGATCCGCTGCAGATGGTCGTGGACGAACAGCTGAACGGGGGGGAAATTGTGGAATTAACCCCCGCCGACTGGGACCTGATCCGGCCGTATCTCGAAGAAAATGAAAGGCTGTTCGGCATTTCCATCGAAAAAGACCTCTTGACAGTCAACGGCGAAAAAAAGGAATATAGCGCCGTCTATCGGAAAGTTCAGGCGGTCAAGCTGGATGTACTGGCCATGGAGTCCACCGCTTCGGAAGAATATGGGATCGACTGGCAGGAAGAATAAGGCCGCCTTGTCTTTTACCGAACAGAACTAAAAACATGAATTTGACACATTGAGTCTATCCGATGAAAGCATTATTAGCCCTTGAGGACGGGCGCACCTTTACCTGCCGGTCGTTTACCGGCTCCGGCGAATCCTGGGGCGAGGTCGTGTTCAACACCAGCATGACCGGCTATCAGGAGGTGCTGACCGACCCTTCCTACAGCGGTCAGATGGTGACCATGACCTATCCGCTGATCGGCAACTACGGGATAAACCCGGAAGATGTCGAATCGGACCGGATCCGGGTGGCGGCGTTTTTGATCAGGGAATACCAGGAGTTTTACAGCAACTACCGTGCGACGGCCTCCCTGGCAGACTATCTCAAAACACAGAATATTATGGGTGTCGATCAGCTGGATACCCGCGCGCTGACCCGTCACATCAGAACCGCCGGGGCGATGCGGGCCTTTTTGTCCACCGAGAATTTGAACCCCGAGTCTCTCGTCAAAAAGGCCGGTCAGATCCCCTCGATGAAGGGCCGGGACCTGGCCAGCACGGTTTCCACGCCCCGGTCGTTTCTCTGGGAGAACGGCCGGCCGGTTTTCAATCCGGCCGATATCGCGATTGACAAGCGGATCTGGAAACACCGCGGGCGCAAACCGGCCGTCATTGCCCTGGATTGCGGAATCAAATACAACATCTTAAGATGCCTGGAACAGGCCGGCTTCGAAACGCTGGTTCTGCCGTCGGCAGCCGACGCTGATACGATCAAAGGCCTGGCGCCGGACGGCATTTTTCTGTCCAACGGGCCCGGTGATCCCGAGCCGGTTGGTTATGCGGTCGACACCATCCGGTCCCTGATGACCTATCGCCCCATTTTCGGCATCTGTCTGGGCATTCAGTTGATCGGGCTGGCGCTGGGGGGCACCACCTTCAAATTAAAATTCGGCCACCGGGGTGCCAACCAGCCGGTGAAAAATCTGATTTCCGGGCGTGTGGAAATCACCTCCCAGAATCATGGCTTTGCCGTTGATATCGACAGCCTCAAGGGAAAAGATGTCGACATCACCCATATTAACCTGAACGACAATACACTGGAGGGGTTTCGCTGCCGCAAACTCCCTGTTTTCGCGGTCCAGTACCATCCCGAAGCCTCACCCGGCCCCCACGATGCGAAGTATCTGTTTGACGAATTTAAAAGGATGATCGACAGCGCTTAACAAAAAAGTGCTCGGGTTCTTTCCGGGCCTCAGGGGCCGGGCTCAAAACCAATTGCCGAGCTTAACCTGACCGAACAGCAAAAATTGCTATGCCCAAACGCACCGACATAAAAAAGATTCTGATCATCGGCGCCGGACCTATCATTATCAGCCAGGCGTGTGAATTTGACTACTCCGGTACCCAGGCGTGCAAGGCCCTCAAGGAAGAGGGCTTCGAGGTCATACTGGTCAACAGCAATCCGGCCACAATCATGACCGATCCGGAAATGGCCGATCGAACCTATATTGAACCGGTAACGCCCGAAATGGTGGCCAAGATCATTGAGAAAGAGCGTCCCGACGCCCTGCTGCCGACGCTGGGCGGCCAGACCGGCCTCAATACGGCCGTGGCCGTGGCCCAATTGGGGGTGCTGGAAAAATTCAAGGTGGAACTGATCGGTGCTTCCATCGACTCAATCGAAAAAGCGGAAGACAGGGATCGGTTTCGACGCGCCATGGAAAAAATCGGCTTGCGTATCCCCAAAAGCGGCATCGCGACCAGTATGCGGGCGGTCCGGAAAATTTCCGAAGAAATCGGTTTCCCGGTGATCATCCGTCCGAGCTTTACCCTGGGCGGGACCGGCGGCGGGGTGGCCTATAACGCCGAAGATTTGTCGCAGATGGCCAAAGCCGGCCTGGATGCCAGCCTGATCGGACAGGTCATGCTGGAAGAATCGGTGCTGGGATGGAAAGAATATGAGCTCGAGGTCATGCGGGATAACAATGACAATGTCGTGATTATCTGTTCCATCGAAAATTTAGACCCCATGGGCGTCCATACCGGTGATAGCATTACGGTGGCACCGGCGCAAACCCTCTCGGACAAGGAATATCAGACGATGAGGGACGGCGCGATCGCGATCATGAGAGAAATCGGGGTCGATACCGGCGGCTCCAACGTTCAGTTTGCCGTTAATCCCCAAAACGGCGAGATGATCGTGATTGAAATGAACCCGCGGGTTTCGCGAAGCTCGGCCCTGGCCTCCAAGGCCACCGGCTTTCCCATTGCCAAAATTGCCGCCAAATTGGCGGTGGGGTATACCCTGGATGAAATTCCCAATGACATTACCGGAGAAACCCTGGCCTCTTTTGAACCGACACTGGACTACTGCGTGGTCAAAATTCCGCGCTGGACATTTGAAAAGTTTCCCGAAACCCCGGATTACCTGACGACGGCGATGAAGTCCGTGGGCGAGACCATGGCCATCGGCCGCACGTTTAAAGAGGCGCTTCAAAAGGGCCTGAGGTCCCTTGAAATCGGCCGCTTTGGCTTTGGGGCCGACGGAAAGGATTTGATTTTTACTGAAGCAGGGGCGGATGAAACACCCGCAGCACCGCTTTCGGCAACCGAAATCGAACAAAAGCTGGCAGTTCCCAATTCTAAACGGATTTTTTATCTGCGCGATGCTTTTTTAAATGGTATGCCCATTGACGCGATCTACAATTTAACCGGCATCGACCCCTGGTTTTTGTTTCAGCTCCGGCAGCTTTTGGAGTTGGAAAGCCGCCTTGAAAAATGTACGGACGATATTCCGGAACCCCTGCTGCAGCAGGCCAAATCCTGGGGTTTTTCGGATGTCCAGCTCGCCCACCTCACCGGATCGACCGAAGAAAAGATCAAATCCCGGCGACAGGCGCTCGGCCTCAACCCGACTTACAAGCTGGTGGACACCTGCGCCGCTGAATTCCAGGCCGCCACGCCGTACTACTACTCCACCTACGAAACCGAAAACGAGGCCAGGGTATCAGACAACAAAAAGGTGATGATTTTAGGCGGCGGCCCGAATCGGATCGGCCAGGGGATCGAGTTTGATTACTGCTGCGTGCATGCCTCTTTTGCCCTGCGGGAAGAGGGGGTGGAAAGCATCATGGTCAACAGCAATCCGGAAACCGTCAGCACCGATTATGACACTTCTGACAAATTGTACTTTGAACCGCTGACCAAAGAAGATGTGCTGCATATTGTCGAAACCGAAAAACCCATGGGGGTCATTGTTCAATTCGGCGGTCAGACCCCGCTCAATCTATCGGTGGGACTGCACGCCGCCGGTGTTCCTATTTTGGGTACCCAGCCCGAAAGTATTGACCGCGCCGAAGACCGCAAA
>Ga0209536_100010947_pt1 | contig 13326 bp, 11 predicted proteins | sample DeeMarSeWOR28_12_FD_187461 | JGI IMG/M metagenome (GOLD analysis project Ga0209536, IMG submission 187461) | Marine sediment microbial communities from White Oak River estuary, North Carolina - WOR-2-8_12 (SPAdes) (version 2) | ecosystem: Environmental > Aquatic > Marine > Intertidal zone >...
CGGTAAGGCACTGGCAGATAAAAACAGTAAACGAATTATTGGTGGTTCATTCCTTGGTAGTAAAGAAGTTTCAGGCTATGCAGATCTTTTATCTGCTTTAATAAAACTCAGAGCACCAGCTTCAACACTTTCAAAAATTAATTATAATTATACACCTCCACTTTCGCCTTTTATAAATCTTCTCAGTATTATTGGCAAAAAATTTTCTGAAAATTATTAAAGAGTCCCCACTTGAAGAAAAAATCAACCTTCAAAAACTTTAAGCTCATTGAACATCCTCTTCTTAGAAGGGACATTTCAATTCTGCGTGATAAAAAAACCAACACTGAAATGTTCAGATCTGCGGTAACCAGAATATCGAATATTCTTGCTGTGGAGATTAGTAAGGATTTTTCTCTTTCAAAAATTATAGTTGATACACCTCTCGAAAAAGCGAATGGCTTCAAACTAAAGCAAGATGTAGTTCTTATACCAGTTCTTCGTGCGGGTTTAGGTATGGTTACTGGTTTTTTGCAAATTATTCCGGATGCAAGAGTTGGTCACATTGGTCTGGAGAGGGATGAAAAAACACTTCGTCCCAAAGGGTACTATTATAAAACTCCAAAAAATTTAAATAAGTCTGAAGTTATTCTTCTCGATCCAATGCTCGCAACCGGGGGAAGTGCATCGGAAGCAATTTCTTTTCTTAAAAAAAGGGGTACCAAAGGTTTTGTATTTGCCTGTCTTCTAGCAGCTCCGGAAGGAGTAAAAAAACTTTTAAATGATCATCCTGATGTATTGATTTTTGGTGCTGCAATAGATCGGGAATTAAATAAAAAAGGCTATATTCTTCCCGGTTTGGGAGATGCAGGAGACCGAACTTTTGGTACGCTCTAACATTTTTCTAATTCTTTTCTTCATCCTTTTTCAAACTCTAGCTAATTCGCAGGTGTATCCTGATGGTAGAGTTGATTATCTGTTGAGGACTGGAATAAGCCACATAGTTAAACAAGATTATACCAGTGCTCAAGTATTTTTTAATTCTCTGGACAAAGAATTTCCTGGTCTTCCCCTTGGCAAGATATATTTAGCAGCTAATAAAATTGCTGAAGCTTTTGATTATGCAGAAGATTTTGATGAAGATTATATAATGAAAACTCTTGAAGATGCAAAAGAGCAAGCAGAAGAGTTAATTAATGCAAAGCAGGATAGCATTTGGTACCATTACTTTTATGCGCTTGCAGAAGGTTATATAGCATATTTTCATGGAATGAACCGTAGCTGGTTTTCTGCTCTTTCTACCGGGATCAATGCTATAACAGAATTCGAAAAAATATTAACTGCGGATGAAAATTTTTATGAAGCATACATTGCAATTGGAACTTTCGAGTACTGGAAGAGTAGAAAAATGGAGTTTATGAATTGGCTACCATTTAATAATGACACAAGAGAAATTGGGATCGATCGATTAGTTGTTGCAATAGATTCATCAAGTTACAATTCTTACCTGGCAATAAATTCGCTAATTTGGATTTATATCGATCAAAAAAAATATGAAACTGCAATTAAAATTTCTGACCAAGCTTTAAGCGAATTTCCAGATTCAAGGACATTCAAATGGGGTTTGGCCAGAGCGTATGAAGAAATAAATCCTCAAAAATCAATTGAACTGTATCTGGAAATTCTGAATTCTTATCCCTCATCAATAAAATATAATTACAAAAACGAAATCACTTTAAAGCATATTATAGCTCAACAATATGTTAAACTCGGCAATAAAGTTAGTGCATTAAAATATTGTGATGAAATACTCTCTACAAAAATCTTTCCTGAGAAAACGGCAGATGAATTAACTGAAAGACTTGATCGTGTTAAATCATTAAAAATGGAGCTAACCAAGGGGAACTGATATATTCTCCAACCTACGATTGACTTTAACATCTCAATAAAATAAAGTAAATTATTGCTGGAAAGTTGCTTAATTTATAGAAAGAGTATATGAGCATAGAGAACCCGAAACAGCAGGAAATGTTAGCGGATCTTCTTGCCGTCTGCAAAAAAAATCTACCCAGAGTAAATGAAGATCTTATAACAAAAGCATTTGAATTTGCGATTGAGGCACATAAGCATGACCTAAGAGCTTCCGGTGAACCGTACTTTTCTCATCCCTACGAAGTTGCAATGATAGTTGCCGAAGAATTTCCTTTAGATGATATTACAATTGTAAGCACACTACTGCACGATGTGGTCGAGGACACTGATTTTGATTTGAATCTGATGGTAAAGGAATTTGGCAAGGAGGTTACTGAAATTGTTGATGGGGTTACAAAAATAAGTGGCATCTTTAAAGGTCAGGATATAACCAAAGCAGAAAATTATCGTAAGATGCTCCTCTCTATGGTAAAGGATGTTAGGGTAATACTTGTAAAGTTCGCAGACCGACTTCACAATATGCGTACGCTTGAATTTGTAAGTCCCGATAAGCAAAAACGTATAGCTCAAGAAACGCTTGAGATCTATGCACCTTTTGCAAACAGGTTTGGTCTCGCAAGAGTTAAATGGGAGTTGGAGGATCTTTCCTTCAAATATCTAAACAAAGAGATGTATGAAGATCTAGTTAGAAAGGTTAAGAGTTCACGAAAGGAGAGAGAATCATATATAAAAAAGTTCTCGGATCCTCTAAAGAAAAAATTAGATGATTATAATCTTAAATATGAGATGGAGGGAAGACCGAAACATTTCTACAGTATTTATAAAAAAATGATTAAGCGAAATAAACCTTACGAAGAGATATATGATCTGTTTGCTGTTAGGATTATTATAGATACTGAAAATTCGAATGATTGTTATACTACACTAGGTATAGTGAATCAAATGTATCTTCCCGTACCTGATAGGTTTAAAGATTACATATCTATTCCGAAGAATAATAATTACCAATCGATACATACTACTGTTATTGGACCTGAAGGCAGACTTATGGAGGTACAGATCAGAACAAAGAAAATGCATGAAATTGCAGAACGTGGTTTAGCAGCACATTGGAAATACAAAGAAGACAAATCCACAACAGATAAAGATCTGGATAACTGGCTGGATTGGATGAGAGATATTTTTGAAGGTGCAGGAAAAGATGAAACCCGAAGAGAGATTCTTGAAGATTTTAAACTTAATCTTTATCAGGATGAAATTTATATTTTCACACCAAAAGGAGAATTGAGAAGACTTCCAATTGATTCCACACCTGTTGATTTTGCCTTTGAGATTCATAGTAATGTCGGATATCAGTGCATTGGTGCAAAGATAAACGGTAAGATTGTTCCTCTCGATACACCACTCCATAGCGGGGATCAGGTAGAAATTATTACTTCTAAAAATCAGCATCCAAATAAAAACTGGTTGAAATTTGTTAAGACCCAGAAAGCAAAATCAGCAATTAGAAAATGGATGAATAAGGAAGAGGAAAAAATTGTTAAAGCTGGAAAAGAAATATGGAATAAGAAGGTCAAAAAGTTAAAACTATCGTTTACAACTACTGATATTTCTAAAATTGCAAGAAAGTTAAAGTACGAAAACAACTCTCAGTTTTTTGAGGCTATTGCTCAAGGAAACGTTAATCTTGATAGGATCCTTATTGATACTAAAGATAAAACTGCTGAGGATCAGGAAAAGATACTTGAATTTGAAAAATTTGCCGATATAGCACGAAAGGATGTTGGAGGAATATTAGTTGACGGAAAAGCATCCGGAATTATGTACTCATATGCGAAATGTTGTAACCCTATTCCGGGTGATCCGGTTATTGGTTACATAACAGTTGGGGAGGGTATAAAAATTCATCGGAAGACTTGCAACAATTTAATTAATCTCTCAAAAATTGATGCTGACAAATTAGTTGCAGTGCAATGGCCTGGAACAGATGGGACACTCTTTGTGGCAGGATTAACTGTTAAAGGAGAGGATAGTCCCGGTATCCTTAACGAAATAGCGCATACAATAGTTACTTATAAAAGCACGAATATAAAATCAATCAACATTAATACTAACGATTCTACTTTTGAGGGCTCTGTTACAGTATATGTAAATAATCTGGAGCACCTTAATAACCTTATGGAAAGATTAAAAAAGTTGAGAGGTCTTTACAAAGTAGAAAGATTTGAAGGCAGCTAATAAGTATTGGAGCAATCTGATAGAGAATCCCGCATGATGGGAATAGATTATGGTGAAAAGAGAATTGGTGTCGCTCTCAGTGATCCCTTATTTACATTTGCTTATCCTTTTATCACACTTGAAAATGATTCATCCTTTTTAACCAATCTTTCAAAAATCATTGTTGAAAAAAAAATAATCAAAATTATTCTTGGTTTACCTTCATCCAGTTTTAGATCATCAAAGGAATTAGGCAAAAAAGTGATTAAGTTAAAAGCAGATATTGAGAAAAAGAATAATATCGATGTTGTACTCTGGGATGAGGACTATTCATCTGCTATCGCAAAAGAAAAAGTAGTTGAATCAGTTACGAAAAAATCAAAAAGAAGAAAAAAAGATTTATTAGATAGGCATTCAGCTGCAGTAATCTTGCAGGAGTTTTTGGATTCAAAGTAATTCAAGGATCTTCCTAAGAGAATTTGTTAAATGATTTAACTAAGTCTAAATAATTAAAAAAATTATCTTTTAGAATGTTTGACATTAACATTCCAAAAAGCTATTTTTTCAGTCATAAATCAATCAATTGGGAGCATTTCTATGTCAGCATTGTCACTTGACGCACTTGGAATGGTGGAAACCAAAGGTTTGGTTGGTTCCATCGAAGCTGCGGACGCAATGGTTAAAGCAGCAAAAGTAGAATTAATCGGAAAGGAAACTATTGGCGGTGGTTACGTTACTGTAATGGTTCGTGGTGATGTGGGAGCAGTAAAAGCTGCTACTGATGCTGGTGCAGCAGCGGCACAGAGAGTCGGTGAACTAGTTTCAGTTCATGTAATTCCTCGTCCTCATTCAGATGTTGAAATGATACTTCCAAAAAGATCTAAGTAGAAATTAATATGGCTGATAGAGCTTTGGGTATGGTCGAGACCCGGGGATTGGTAGCTTCTATAGAAGCTGCTGATGCTATGGTTAAAGCAGCAAAGGTAAAACTCCTAAGTAAGGAGAAAGTCCAGGGTGGTCTTGTTACTATTCTTGTTGTTGGAGAAACTGCTGCAGTCAAATCTGCTGTCGATGCAGGAGCAGCGGCCGCACAAAGAGTGGGTGAGTTAATTTCAACTCATATTATTCCAAGGCCTGACGACCAGATTGACGATATTGTTAAAGTTACAGAAATTTACGAAAAAGAAACTAAGTCGGTTTCAAAAATAACATTAGAGAAGGAACCTGAACGGAGAACAAGAACCAGAAAGGTTAAAGAGACTGAAATTGAGAAAGATGAGGTTAAACCTATCCCCAAAACTTCTTCTTCATCTACTATAAAAAGGTTAAAAAAGGAAGCATTGGGAGAATTCCCATCCCCAGAAGAAGTGTCACCTGTCAAACTCGGATTTACAATGCAGGAACTTGAAGTGATGAATGTGCACCAGCTCAGGAGGTTTGCCAGGGATGTAAAAGAATTCCCAATAAAAGGCAGGGAAATTTCACGTGCTAACAGAGGTGAACTGCTGGATTTATTTAAAGCACTTCTAAAATAGCTACGTAATAATTTTTGACTTCAAAGTAGTTCTACAGTATTGCTTTTATTAATATTTTGAGAAAAAAACTAAATATCTTTCTAGCATCAATAATCTTCTCAATTGTTTTATGGGGGTCCATTTCACTTTCCGATTTTTACTATACTAATATCGACGTAAAGCTATCATTGGTAAATTTCCCAAATGGGTATACAACTGGATCGGCACTTCCTCAAAAAGTAAAGCTTAGAGTAAAAGGTCAGGGATGGAGACTTGTATCGTTGAATGTTGGACCAGAAGCAGAATTTATTGTTTCAGTTAGTAATGATAGTGGTTCACAAGTTATAAGCCTGTACGATTATCTTGAAAGTAATAGATGGCTGCTTTCAGATGTTGATATTATTAGTATTCAACCGGACTCTTTGCGATTTTATGTTGAACGTATAATATCGAAGAAGTTATCAGTCAAACCTGACTTAGATTTAGAATTTAAACCTGGTTATGATTTAGCATCAGATATAATACTCATTCCTGATTCGGTGATGGTTTTTGGTCCGGCAAGTTTCCTAAAACCTATGAAAGAAATAAAGACAGAGTTCAAACCACTTGGTCTTCTGGATTCCAGAACTGAGACTGAAGTTGGATTACCTTTAATAAATGGATTTAGCTTTGATGCAAACCTGATTGAGGTAATTCTCGATATTCAAAAAATAGTCGATAAGCAATTTGAAAATATCCCGGTTGATGTTTTAGATATTCCCCAAGGTAAAGAGGTTGTCCTCCTTCCCAATAAAATTGCTTTGAATATAAGAGGAGGAATTGAAATTCTTGGTAAGCTGAATGAAAAACAGTTCCGTGCTTATTTATATTATCAAGAGCTAGTTGAGGATACAACCGGTAGCGTTACACCTGAATTGGAACTACCAAAAAATGTAACCCTCCAGTATCTTAAACCAGAAAGATTGCGCTACATAATCAGATCATTTTAGGCAAATAGAATTACCCACGAGTTTTAATTCAGTAAAAAGTTTATCTATATTAAGGAATAAAATTTCAATACAATAACGGTAAAAAAATGTTTATTTCGTTTGAAGGAATAGATTTTTCAGGAAAATCAACACAAATAGAGCTGCTAAAAGACTTTCTTATCGAAAACAATAAAAAAGTCGAAATCTTAAGAGAACCTGGTGGAACAGAAATATCGGAAAAAGTCAGGAATATTCTCCTTGATAATAAAAATCAGAAAATGTTTGCTGAAGCTGAACTACTTCTGTTTTCTGCCAGCCGTGCACAGCTAGTAAGGGAAAAAATTCGTCCTTACCTTCAAAAAGGAATTTATGTAATTTCAGACCGTTTCCATGATTCTTCTACTGCGTACCAGGGTTATGGAAGAGGAATTCCTTTGGATGTTGTAATGGATGTTCATGATCTTGCTATAGGTGATACAATTCCTGAACTAACATTTTTTATCGATATTCCTGTTGGAATAGCAAATGAGAGAAGGAAGAAAAAATCAAAAGGTAAACTGGATAGAATTGAACTTGCAGACATTGAGTTTTACAATCGGGTGAGGAACGGTTATCTTGAAATTGCCAAGCAGGAAGAGAGATTTAAAGTTATTGACGGAACGCAGACAATCGAAACAATACAAAATCAAATTTTTTCAGAATTAGAATTGGTTAACCGGAGGTAGTGTTAAATATGAGAAAGAAGATTAAGTGGTTTTTGGGAATTACACTTATTGTAGTTATTGTTACTGGATTCTACCCGGGTAAGGGAGATATCTATTTTGAAATCTCAAAGAACTTAGATTTACTTGGAAGAGTCTACAAAGAAATTTCATTTAATTATGTAGATGAAGTAGATCCTGAAAAGTTTTTGAGGGCAGGCATTCAGGGAATGCTTTCCTCACTTGACCCATACACAATTTTTGTTGATGAGAAAAAAATAGAAGACATTGATTTAATTACTAATGGTAAATACGGAGGGGTTGGAATTTCCATCGGAATTCGCGGTAATGATGTAACTGTTGTTGAAGTCATGGATGGATATGCAGCTCAGAGACAAGGAATTAAAATAGGCGATATGATAATTGAAGCCGGTGGAACCGGGATAACTTCTGCGAACATCGACCAGGTTTCTTCATTGGTTAAAGGTGAACCGGGAACAACAGTTGAACTTAAAGTTGTTAGAAATGAATTAAGAGATACGTTGATATTTAATTTGGTGAGAGAAGAGGTAATAGTTAAAAATGTAACATACTCTGGATTTTATCCTGAGACAAGTAATAATGTATATTTAAAGCTTTCAAATTTCAGCAGAGCGGCAAGTGATGAAATTAAGAAAACATTAAAAGAACTTAAGGAAGAGAAACAAATAAAATCTATTGTGCTGGACCTTCGTGGAAATCCAGGTGGTTTACTCGATATAGCAGTTGATATTTGTGATAAATTTTTACCGCGAAATGAGCTTGTTGTTTCCACACGCGGTAGAGATGTTAACAGTGAAAAGAAATATTTCTCCCAAGAAGAACCGATATTAAATAATGATGTAAAGATTATTATTCTAATTAATGGTGGTAGCGCATCGGCATCAGAAATTGTGGCAGGTGCCCTTCAGGATCATGATCGTGCAGTAATTCTTGGAACCAAATCTTTCGGCAAAGGATTAGTGCAGACAATCACCCCTCTCAGTTATAATACTTCACTAAAAATAACAACCGCAAAATACTATACACCAAGTGGAAGATGCATTCAGAGGATTGACTATTCTGAAGGAAGCGAAGTTATTAAAGATCCTAATCCTGTTTCGGAACAAATATTTTTTACAGATAACAAGAGGGAAGTCTATTCAAAAGGTGGTATTACACCAGATACAACAGTTGAATATAGTATCAATGGAGAAATAACAAAAGATCTCCTTGCAAAAGGTTATTTCTTTAAGTTTGCCAATAATTATATTTATAATCACCAGGAAGTTGACTACTATAGTATAAATGACAATGAATTATTTATCGAGCTTAAAGAATATCTCAAGAGTGAAGAATTCAAATATAGCTCTCAGGCAGAAATTGAGATTGAAAACCTTATAAAAAGTGCTGCTGAACAGGATGAAATTAAGAATGAACTTTTGAATATAAAGAATGAATTAGCAGGATTGTTCGATAAGGAACTACTGATATACAAGAATGAAATTCTAAGGGAAACGAAATCTGAGCTTGCGGCCAGATACCTTGGCATGGAAGGTAGAATACAGGAACAGTTGAATTATGATAAGCAAGTCCAGACTGCATTAGAAATATTTTTACAAAATGATGTATACAATAAACTTCTAAACATTCGTTGAGTGTTTTAGCACTACTTTCAATATTTCTACTAATTGGTTTTTTTGCCGGAATATTAATTGGAATGCTTGGTATTGGTGGTGGATTGGTTTTCGTACCGGCGCTTTACTACCTGCTGCCTTTAATTGAAGTTCCGTACGCAAACCTTACTTACTTTACTTTAGGTACTTCACTTTTTGCCGGGGCTTTGGCGACATCAAATGCTGCATTACTTCATATTAAAAAAAATAACTTTTCAAAGAAACCAGCTCTAAAAGTTTCAGCCGGTGCTGTAATTACTGCGTTCATTGCACCATTCTTTGTTGTAAAGGTTAAATCAGAAATAATTGAATTTATTTTTGCAACAGTATTGCTATTAGTTGCACTTCGGATGATATTTGAAAAAAACAAAATCGAAAAACATAAATTATCCGTACCACTCAGCGATCCTTTTCTACTCCTTATCGGTATCTTTACAGGTGTGCTTTCAGCCTTTACAGGTCTGGGTGGAGGTGTAATTTATGTACCATCGCTTATTTATTTATTTTTGATTAATGCAAAAGTTGCCGTTGGAACCTCTACTTGTATAACTGCGGCCACAATGATAAGCTCGGCAATTTCATACGTTATTCAGGGAACAGATAAATTTTCATATGCAGGTGCTATGGGTTTTGTAATTCCTGAAGCTGCTATTCCACTTGGAATAGGGGCTATTATTGGAAGTTTTCTAGGTGTTAAAATAGTAATGAAATCTTCTGTGCAATTTATTAAAAGAGCATTTGCGGTAATTCTAATTGCAGCAGTACTAAAAATTTTATTCACTTAAGTCTAGATATAAAATGGCAAAAAAATCTATTTTTAGATTACAATGCCCGTCTTGTCCCGGAGATAGTTCTTTAAGAATATCCCGACCAAGAAATTCAAAAGAAAAATTACTCCGGTTCATAACCTTTTTCGAAATTTACAGATGTAAGAAGTGCGGATGGCGAGGATTAAAAATAAATTTTTTATTTCAGGTAAGTACACTTAAAAAAATCTTATTTTATCTTTTTCTTATGGCTCTGGCATCAATTATTGTCTATAACATTTTAAAGTACATTGTATAATTAAAACTACTAAGTATTGATAGCTTAAAACCAGTGAAAAAAAGAAGTTAAAAATTTGCTTTAATCCAATAAAATTAAGATTTTAACAAACCAAAAAATTGAAGAATTTCCAGCACTAAGTTGCTGTTAATTAAAGCCTCCGCGCTTCATTTTTTCATAACAAATTACGGAATTTTAAATAAATCTTGCTTTCTGATTTTTATTCAGTAGTGTATCTAAGAACATTTCAACAACTGTCTCTATGGAAAATTTAACGGGCAGGTAATGAAGAAATCTTACCTTGATTATATTCTTAGAAATCGGTTGCCGGTTACCATATTTGTGGTTTTAGCATCTTTTGCCTTAACATACTTTGCATCCAGAGCTGAAAGAGATGGAGTTGGCTATACACCCGATCAACCGATAAACTATTCTCATAAACTTCACGCCGGTACAATGAAGATTGATTGTCAATATTGTCACGTTGGAGTTGAGAAGTCACGTCACGCAATGGTTCCACCTGTAACAACTTGCATGAATTGCCATACGGTTGCCAGAAAAGACAAACCTGAAATTATCAAATTGACAGAGTATTATAATGATGATAAACCCCTTGAATGGAATAGAATTCATAGAGTTCCAGACTACGCTTATTTCAGTCATAGTGTTCATGTAAATAAAGGAGTTGCTTGCGAGTCTTGCCATGGAGAGATAAAGGAAATGGAGAAGGTGGGACAAATGCAATCATTTACAATGGGCAGCTGTTTAAATTGCCATAGAAATGCACATGATAGATTGTCATATATTGAAAATGTTAACAAGGGTCCGGATTATTGCTGGGCTTGTCATAGGTAAAATATTTTAATATGAACAGAAAAAAATTCTTCACATTGTTTTCTACAAGTATTCTGGGTATAACCTTATTAAAAGCGAATCCTCTTAATTTTTTTACCAGAGGAAAAAATGCAACAACACGAAAATCGATTGAAGTAAAAGTCAATCCGCACGCAGTTGATAGAAAAAAATCAGGAAAGCAGGATGGCTGAAGATTTGACCCAGTTGAAAAATACTGATCCAAAACTATCTGCCGAGCAGGTAGGATATTGGCAGTCGTTTGAAGAACTCTACAACGATCCTGATTTTATCAAGGCTAACCAGGATGAATTTAAGGAAGGTGTTTCCGAAAATCTCGATGCATCCGGAATGTCCTCAATTTCCAGAAGAAAATTCCTTGCACTTTTAGGTGCATCCGCAGCACTTGCAGGAACAGCTTGTTCTGATTACAGAGATAAAGGGGAAATAATTCCTTACAATAGAAAACCAGAAGAAATTACTCTTGGAAAGCCAAATTACTATGCATCAACCTGTACTTCCTGTGCAAATGCTTGTGGCATCCTGATAAAAACAAGAGAAGGAAGACCAATTAAAATTGATGGCAATCCTGATCATCCTGTATCCAAGGGAAAAATTTGCGCACAGGGTCAGGCTAGTATAATGAACCTGTATGATCCCGATAGGTTGAAAAATCCCAGAAAAAATATTGATAGAAGATTTATTGATTACAACTGGAAAGATGCTAATGATGAAATAATGTTTGATTTGATGAATTCGGGCAATAAAGAAGTTGCTATCCTTTCTCACAAAGTTGTTTCTCCAACAACTAAAAAAGTACTTGATGATTTCATAGCTAGATACCCAAATACAAAAATTTATTCGTACGAACTTTTTGATAATTCAATAAGAAACTCTGCCTGGAAGAAGTGTTACGGTTCGGGAGAATTTCCACCAATAAAGTGGAATGAGGCTAATGTTGTTTTATCTCTTGATGGTGATTTTTTAGGAGAATCAAATAATAAAATTGAAAATGCAAGATTGTTTTCTGAAGGTAGAGATGTTATTAGCAAAAAGTTCAATCGTCTTTACGTTGTTGAGGGTAATTTAACCATTACAGGTATGAACGCTGATTACCGTATGAAGCTTAGACCTGACCTTCAATTGAACTTCATACTAAGTTTGACAGATGCGTTAAACAAAAAAGGACTTGCTATCCCACTTAATTCAAATGGTTATACGTTAGAAAAATTTTCTAAGGAGAATGGATTAAATCTGAGCACATTAAATGAATTAGTTTCAGATTTGTTAAAGAACAAAAGTAAATCAATTATTTACGCTGGGGATCATCTTCCGGAGGATGTTCACATTGCAGTGAACATGTTAAACAATTCACTGGGCAACGAACGACTTTATAATTTCGATTCAGGAATTTCAAATGTATTATCGCTTTCAACCACTGAGGAGTTAAATAAATTATCATCAAGAATGAAAAACGGGGAAGTAGCTGCAGTTATTAATTTAAACTCCAATCCGGTTTATCATCTTCCTTTAGATTTAGATTTTGTGGAAGCTTTAGAGAAAGTCGATACTGTAGTAAGCTTGGTCGAAATAGAAAACGAAACATCATACGTTTCAAATTATATTTTACCAATCAATAATCAATTAGAATCCTGGGGCGATGCAAAAACAAGAACAGGATTTTACTCACTGCAACAACCAGTTATTTCTCCTCTCTATGATACTCGCCAAATTGAATCTGTTCTGTTGACCTGGATTTTGGGTGATTCATCATCCTATAGTGAATCGGTTTATCATAATTACCTGATGAGCAATTGGGAGAAAAATATTTTTTCTGCTTTGGATAGCGAGTTAGAATTTAAACGGTTCTGGTATGGTGCACTTCACGATGGAGTGGTTGTAAACAAAGAAAAATCTATTCAGTTGGGATCAGTTAATACTTCAGTTGCTTCAAAAATTAAACCTAATCCTGTTTCTAATAATTTATCATTACATATTAAAGAAAGTTACGCTGTCAGAGATGGTAGGTTTGCAAACAATGGCTGGCTTCAGGAATTACCACATCCCGTATCAAAAGTTGTATGGGACAATTATGCTGCTATTTCTCCTAAAACTGCCAATGATTTAGCTTTAAAGAGTAATGAATTAGTCGAAATTTTAAATGGTGCAACTTCCTTAAAAATTCCAGTATTCATTCAACCAGGTGCATCCGACAATTCAATTACAATTGAAACAGGTTATGGTAGAAAAAACGGTGGAACAGTTGGAACAGGTGTTGGCTTTGATGCAAATAAACTTTTAAATTCGGGCGGATTAACCCCCTGGCTTTACTCAAATGTTAAAGTTGAAAAAGTTAGTGGGACATATAAGCTTGTCACCGCTCAGACGGTTTATGCTTTTAATGAAGGTCTTACTGCCGATCTAC
>Ga0209536_100010948_pt1 | contig 13326 bp, 7 predicted proteins | sample DeeMarSeWOR28_12_FD_187461 | JGI IMG/M metagenome (GOLD analysis project Ga0209536, IMG submission 187461) | Marine sediment microbial communities from White Oak River estuary, North Carolina - WOR-2-8_12 (SPAdes) (version 2) | ecosystem: Environmental > Aquatic > Marine > Intertidal zone >...
TGGGTAAGGCTATGAATATGTTCTTCGGCCCGTCTTTGTTCAGTGATATTTCTGGCGATCTGGATAAAGCCTTCGATTTCACCGATGTCATTTTTAAGCGGCACACAGTAGTTGTCCCAATAACTGTCTCCTTCGATTCCATTGAGTTTGGGTTGATGAACAATAGCTCGTTCCATTTTGCCCGTTTCTATGGCCGTTACTGTGGGGCATCCCATGCAAGGGGTTTCACGACCAACGAAAAGCTGATAACATGTATTACCCACTAAGTCTTCAGGGGTTATATCCGATGCATCGACGGTTGCTTTGTTGGCCCAAATGATTTTCATGTCCGTGTTGACATAGCGAATTCTGTCGATGGAGGCGTCCAATAAAGCAGTTTTTTGAGCTTCACTTTCACGGAGTGCTTTCTCCATCTGTTTTCGTCGGGTAATGTCGTGCAGGGATCCGATGATTTTTGCGGGCTTACCATATTTATCATTTAACAGCTTGGCATTTAGAGAACAAAAACGTTGATCGTTGTTTTTGTCTTTTAAAAGAATTTCATAATCCGTAACTTTTCCATTTTTCAGCAGTGTTTTTACAAATTCATCTCTTTTTTTAGGGTCGACATATAAGTCGTATACTGATTTTTCTATGAGTTTTTTTCGTTTATATCCGGAAATTTCCTCCACCGAGGGGCTAATTTCCAAAATTTTTCCATCCAAAGTGACTTCATAATAAACGTCTTGAATATTTTTAAAAATTCGACGGTATTTTTCTTCGTTTTCCCGAAGCGCCTTTTCGATACACTTGCGGTCTTCTATCTCCTGTTCCAGCTTTTCATTTATTCTTTTCAATTCAAAAGTGCGTTCCTCCACAAGCTTTTCGAGGTCATTGAAAGCTTTTCCAAGCGCTTTTTCGGCGTTTTTTCGTTGGGTAATGTCCCTGACGTATTCAACCACTCCAGTGTGGTTTCCTGAGTGATCCAGCATGGGAAATGCAAAAAGTTCCAGTGTGCCGCTAATACCATCTAACCGGGTAAGCGGTACCTCATTCATTTCAAGTTTACCTGTTTTTAGGGCACGTGTCGTTGGACAACAGTCACAAACGCTGTCGCGTCCATGATATGCCTGATAACATTTCATTCCTTCTATGGGTAACCTATGTGAATACCATTTTTTCATGGCTTTGTTGACGCGCATAATATTTAATTCTGAATCGAGAACACTAATCCCGTCTTGGATACTTTCAAATACATCGTTGAGCAGACGTTCCTGTTCCTTCAGCGCCTTATCCGTTTGTCGAAGCTCTAAGGTTTCTTTTTCAAGAGCCTTTACTTTTAAGTCCAGTTCTTCGTATGTTGGCTTTTTGGCCATATCTTTACATTCTCCATTTCCGCTCAAAAAAAAGCTCATACCAGCCATCTTTTCATATTGGCATATGAGCTTTTAAAAATCCCTTTTCCGTTTGTTCATGATGATTTTTGACAAGTTACGAAAAACCTGTCAAAAATCCAGTGTGCTAAACGATTTCAAGATCTAAGGCGAAACAACACACCGTTTATCATTTCATCGTTGATAAATTCTATATGGGGATTTGGGTCAGGAATTTTTCTCAGGAGTTGACCAAGTTTTTTTTATGTTTTAATGGATAGATATTTCTGTTGCAAGATTTTGATTTTTTCAACATCCTTGTTTTATTCAAAAGTCCCGATAAGGGCCTTTTAAGGTTCGTATTCCTCCTATTTTAGAGATTGTATGGTAAAATTTATTTTACCCGCTTTTGTGAACCATACAGAAATTTTGCTCTCTGTATGACGAGTAAAATTTTTTTGTATAGATATCCGTTTATTATACGTTAATCATATCCCTCAGCTTGGAGGAACATTTAAACGTGACGACCTTTCTTGCTGATAGCATCATGTCGTCACCGGTGGCGGGATTTCTGCCCCTGCGCTCTTTCTTTTTCTTTACACAGAATTTTCCAAATCCACTGATCAAAACATCTTCGCCGGATTCTAAAGAGCCTTTGATGATATCCAACAGCGTTTCAACGATTTCAATGGATTTTTTCTTTGTGAATCCGTCTTTGTTACTGATTTCTTCGATGATTTGGGCTTTTGTAAGTGTCATGATCCATAACTCCTTTTTGCTTACAATATCCAAGATAAAATGCTCGTACCCAGAATGAGAGTAATAATTCCAAAAAATCTAAATGTTTGATCCGAAACTGAATTTAAATACCAGTCAACAATTTTATCATATGAGTTTTGAGGGTTCCAAAATATAAACACACCTTTAAGAACACCCAAGATTCCGATTAATCTTATGAACCATGAGTGACGGCTCTCCGATGCAGCCACGATAAGAAAAACGCCGAAGATTGTCGGCAATGCCGATAAGATTCTACGATCAAGATCTGTTACGAAGCTTTTAATCATGTTTTTCGATTCGCGGGTGTAGATGATAAGCCCTGAACCGAGAGAAATCCAGATCAAGCTAAATGCATAAAGAAACCATTTCATAACAGATAACCTGTCAAATATGAATAGAAAATTAATATATAGAAGTCAATAGAGAATATATCGTCAGGTCTTAACAGATTCAGCATTTCATCGGGTCCGAGTCTTAGATATTTAAAATAAAAATTTGATATATTCAGGTTCGATGCTTTTTGTCAAGAGTTGATATGTTCATAATATAATAAATAATAGCAAGGTCGTTTTATTAGTATAAAGCTCTATTTTAAAACAAACAACCGACGAGTGCGGTCAACTTTTGGATACGTTATAATTTATTTTAGCGACCCTTAGGACAAGTTCCTGCTTCATAGGAGTTTCCCCTATCAAAATGAACCCACCGCTCTATAGACATCATAGATCATAATTTGATAAAAATTGATAACCATAATTTTAAGGTTGATATTTCTTCTAATGAACATTTCAAGTGACCGGCATGCTCCCCGCAAGCCCCGTCCTTTAGGACGGGATCGAGGGGAGCTATTAAAATAAACTGAAATCCTTACACGGGCGCGAAGCACTGCCGCAAGGCGGAACCCCCGCCCTGTAGGGCGGGGAAAGCTTCTCTCAAATTTATCCAGAGGCTTTGATGCTAAAATTGGATTAAACACACATGTTGTGCATTAAGTTGAAAAACCCATTGACGGATCATCCACTATAGCTTGAAAAAAAACATATTACAGGAGACTACAGGGCTTATGGAAAAAAGAACCGATAAACGTCATAGATGCGAAGCATCCATTGCATGGGGTTGTTTTAACAAAAAAAAGACGTTCAATGCAAAAATGCTCAACTACAGCAAAGATGGAATGTATTTCGAGTCCGATGTCTTTTTCAAAGAGGGCGTCAATATTTATTTCCAAATGCATGACTGTCTGTTTGATGCTTCTAATACTGAATTCCGCGAGGGATTGCGGACCAATTCCCTTGCTGAGGTCAAATGGTGGAAAGATATTGGTGGTGCAGATGACAATCATTTCGGAGTCGGAGTTAAGTACGTAGAGTATTATTAAAAGGATCAGGTTTGATTTTAAATATAGATTGCTTATCTGCTGTTTTATCATGCCGGTTCTTTTTCACCATGGTGGAACATTTATGAGATGACTCCGCAGGAAGATAAACATGACCAATATCCTTATTATCGATGATCAAGCATGGATAAAGGACCTTTGCAAGGAAGGACTGGTCGGTGAAGAGTATAACATTTCCACAACGGACAATATCGAAGCAATTACGGAAGATATTTTGTCATTTAAGCCCAACATTGTTTTGCTGAATCAATACCTCAAGCATGGGTTTTTGGTGTGGGATGTATTAAAGAAAATAAAAGTCCGTGACCCGGATCTCCCGGTGCTTATTGTGACCATTCATGACACCCATCTGAATTGTCCCCAACTTTCTATGGCTGATGGATATGTGGTCAAAAGCCATTCAGCAGCCGAAGAACTCAGACAAAAGATTTCTATTTTATTGGGTTCTCGGTCTGATGAGGGTATGGATGGACCGCACATTTCTTCGTCAAGATAAACCTTCAATATTTACATACCGTCGCCTTTTCTTTTGACACCCAATTTTCATTGACCTATAGTAATAAGTTCATAAAATTGACATTTAAAAAATATTTAATATTTTGTATGTTGTTTTCAGGTTTAATATCTGACGCTTGCATAAAAAGTAAAGCCCATGGAGCATTCAAATAGAGTTATTCAGAATCCCGCACCAGGAAGCCGCATCCTTATGTTTAGAGGCGACACCTGTTCGTTTACCCTCTCTCTTCCCCACCCTCGGAAAGGAGGCGCATGGCTTCGGACGAACATTGGGCATGCACAAACAGCTAGAAGAGAGATCATCATGGAGGTCGAAAATAACCGGCCACCGTTGGGCAAAGACTGGTTCGATTTGCCGATGAAATCCATTGACGACCAAAGATTTAAAATTACAGTTCCGCTCTGCGAGGTCGGACATTTCGAGGGAAAGTGTTTCTTTTTGCCCAAAGGCGAGACACGACCGGTATGGGCGGAAGGGTCGAATGTCGTCATCAATGTAGAGCCTACAGACACCTGCTGCGCCAACATCGTTTACAATGCGTTTGTTCGACAATTTGGGCCAAATAAAATCGGTAATTTTTTCAAGGATACCGATGAAGATGTGATCCGAGGTTTGGACAAAAACGGATATACCGTTATTCCACCTTCGGGAACCTTTCGTGATTTGATAAAAGAGTTGGATTTTATAATCGGTGAGCTGGGATGCAGGGTGATCCAATTGTTGCCGATTCATCCTACGCCGACCACTTATGCCCGGATGGGACGCTTTGGCAGCCCTTATGCGGCCCTTAGTTTTACGGCGGTTGATTCGGCATTGGCCGAATTCGATACTCGGGCCACACCCCTGGAGCAATTCATCGAACTGGTGGATGCGATTCATGAGCGTCAAGCCTTGATTTTTATCGACATCGCCATCAACCACACGGGTTGGGCTGCCGGTCTCCATGAAACCCACCCGCAGTGGTTGGTCCGGGACTCTGACGGCAAAATTGAAGTTCCGGGCGCCTGGGGAGTCGTGTGGGCGGACCTTACACGGCTCGATTACGCTCAAAAAGACCTGTGGGAATATATGGCAGATGTTTTTATTACCTGGTGCCGCCGGGGTGTGGACGGATTTCGATGTGATGCTGGGTATATGATACCGGTTGCTGCATGGCGATATATTGTGGCAAAGGTCAGGGACCAGTATCCGGACACCATTTTTCTTTTAGAAGGACTTGGCGGAAAAATTTCCGTAGCCCGTGAGATACTGAACAGGGCCAATTTCAACTGGGCCTATTCGGAGCTTTTTCAGAACTATGATCGCGGCCAGATCGAATCATATCTGCCGGGAGCCAATGAGATATCTGCAAGTGACGGTATTGCCGTTCATTTTGCCGAGACTCACGACAATCTGCGTCTGGCAGAAAGGTCCAAGAAATTTGCCCGTATGCGTACCGCACTGTGCGCCCTTTGCAGTTCCCAAGGCGGGTTTGGATTTGCCAATGGTGTGGAGTGGTATGCCACTGAAAAAATTAATGTCCATGGAGCACCTTCGTTAAACTGGGGTGCAAAAACGAACCAAGTCAAACACATCCGACGTCTCAACACGATCCTCAAACTGCATCCGGCTTTTCATGACCGAACAGAACTGAAAATGGCTCAAAAAGGAGAGGGGAATCATTTGGCACTTGTAAGGCATCATCTGCCATCGGGGAAAAAGCTCCTTATTTTGGCAAATTTGGATGATAAGAAAGAGACTCTGGGAGGCTGGGATCCCCAAAAGACAGGTATGTCAGAATTGTGTTTGACGGATCTGATTTCCGGGGAAACGGTGACGATTACCGAATCTCATGATCATTTTTCCCATCTCCTCAATGCCGGCGAAGTCCTTTGTCTTACGGATGACCCGCTTGATATAAATCCTATTTTGGAAACAGAATCTCAGGCCTTGATTTGCCCGGAGCGGATAAAAAAACAGCGACTGCGTGCCAAGACTCTGGCCATTTATCGATTTTACAAAGGTGTCCAGGATCTGGATACCCTTGATCCGGATGAAATGGCTCGTAAGTTTACGGAAAATCCCGTTGAGTTTTGTCGCAGTCTTAACCCTTTTAGTGATGAATCAAGGGTCATTACATGGCGGTGGCCAAGAGACATCCGGAGAGAAGTGATGATTCCACCGGATTATTTTTTGATGGTCCGTGCAGATACGTCCTTTCGCGCCCGGATTATGGATAAGGGCACTTGCCTTGACCAGGAGGAAAGTTTGCCGGGTTCGGATGGGTCGTTTTTTGCCCTCTTTTCCCCTCTTGATTCTGGAGAAACTCATCCTTATTGCACCTTGAAGATTTCGGTTTACACACCAGGAGAAACTCAACATGTGGATGGACCCCTTTTTTTCCTTCCAAGGGCGGAAGTTTCAACTGTTAAACAGTTTTTTGACCGGGCGGATCTTACAGACCGTTCTCTCCATATGCTTGGAACCAATGGGAGAGGGGGCGCGCTTAGGGCCTTTGTTTCCTGGTGTGAGCTTTCAAGCCGTTACGATGCCTTATTGGCGGCAAACATAGACGCTGAAATTCCAGAAGATCGTTGGATTATGTTCGCTCGCTGCAGGGCATGGTTGGTGTTTCAGGAATATTCACAAGAAATTTGCGATGATTGTTTTGTTTCTTTTAGTTCAAATTCGGATTCAAAAGGGATATGGCGATTTCAGGTCCCCACAGGGCAGGGGCAACATGTATTTTTGTCCATTTATACGGAGATGATAACCGGAGAAAACGGTTTACGAATGATTTTTAACCGCGAACCGGCCAAAGGCCTAAATGGAAGGCTTCCTGACCACGAACCGGTTCGTCTGATCTTGCGGCCTGATATTGAAAATCGAAATTTTCATGATACCACTAAAGCTTACCAGGGACCTGAACACACGTGGCGGGATGCTGTCGATTCAACGCCGGATGGCTTTAGTTTTTCCCCGGATATGAAGCATCAATTGAATCTGAGGCTTTCTGACGGGGACTTCATATGGGAACCCGAGTGGCAATACATGGTTCATAGACCCAAAGAGGCTGAACGAGGACTTGACCCGGATTCGGATCTTTTTAGTCCCGGTTATTTTCAAGCGTTTCTCACCGGTGGCGGATCTGTGACATTGAATGCTCGAATTGAAGAGGGAAAAACACTTGATTCCGATATGAGCATGCCACCTATAACAGACAGAGAGTGGTTTAACTTTGAAAAAAACAAATTTTTAGCACCAGTGGATGTCCTGGAAAAAGCCATGGGTCACTATGTCGTAAATCGAGGCGCCTTGCATACGGTTATTGCCGGATATCCATGGTTTCTTGACTGGGGAAGAGATGCCCTGATTTTTGTTCGAGGGTTGATCGCAGCAGGAAAAACGGATGAGGCCCTGGATATCCTAAAATTGTTTGGTCAATATGAAACCGATGGAACGATTCCCAACATGATTCAGGGAGAAAATGCCAGAAACAGGGACACTTCCGACGCTCCCCTTTGGTATTGTATTGCTTGTAATGACCTTTTAAAATTTGAGGAAAGTGATGCTTTCCTCAATATGGAATGTGGCAAGCGGAGCATTCGCCAGATTCTCTTTTCCATCGTTCGTGCTTACATGGTCGGCACACCCAATGGTATCCGGATGGATCCTGAATCGGGGCTTATTTTCAGCCCATCCCACTTTACCTGGATGGACACAAATTTTCCGGCGGGCACGCCGCGTGAAGGGTATCCCATCGAGATACAGGCGTTGTGGTATGCTACGCTTTCTTTTTTGGCCCGCATCGATACTTCAGGGAATAAAGGCGATTGGGAACGAAAAGCCATTCAGGTTCAGTCTTCGATTCTTGAGCTTTTTATTCTCAAAAACGAAGCGCATCTGGCCGATTGTCTCCATGCCGGTCCAGGAGTGCCGGCGAGGCAGTCAGATCCTGACGATGCATTGAGACCGAATCAGCTCCTTGCCGTTACCCTTGGCGCTGTATCCGACGTGGATGTTTGTCGAAATATCGTCGCTGCATGTGAGGAACTTTTAATACCTGGTGCCATAAGGAGTCTTGCAGACCGTCCTGTTCGACGTCCACTGATAATTGAGCATCATGGAAAAATGATGAATGATCCATACCATCCCTATCAGGGGAAATATATCGGAGATGAGGATTCAAAACGGAAACCTGCCTATCATAACGGTACGGCCTGGACGTGGCTGTTTCCCAGTTATTGTGAAGCATGGATAAAGGCATATGGCATAAAAGGTAAAAAAACGGCCCTTGACTGGCTGGCAAGCAGCGCCGGACTCGTTTCCAAAGGTTGCATCGGTCATGTGCCGGAAATTCTGGATGGAGATTTTCCACATCAACTACGAGGTTGCGATGCCCAAGCCTGGGGTGCTAGCGAGATCGTTCGAGTGTGGAAGCTGATTGAATCTTTGAATTGACTATTTAAAAATGGTTTATTAGTTAGACGGTTGGGTTTATAATAAACCAGTTTTTATTTGTTAAATTACTCCGTGAAAAATGCTTTATTTTTCAAAAAAAAGGATAGATGAATATGAGTTACATACAAACTTTTCAGGTATTTCCCGCTGTTCCTGAACCGCTATCTTTTCTACAGGTCTTGGCACGCAACCTCTGGTGGTGCTGGCGGTTGGATGCCATTGAATTGTTTCGCCGGATCAACCCCAGGCTCTGGGAACGATCCGGGCGAAATCCCATTGTTTTTTCAACCTTGATTCCTCAGAAGCAATTGGAAAAACTCTCAAAAGACAAAAGCTTCCTGGCCCATCAGCAACGGGTGAAAGAACGTTTTGTGGCTGAAGTTTTAACCCCTGTGAATCGCAGCGATAGCCCATACGGACAAAATGGTACCATCGCGTATTTTTCAATGGAATACGGAATTCATGAGAGTGTGCCTATCTCGGCCGGTGGTCTTGGCATACTGTCAGGTGATCATTTGAAAGCGGCGTCCGATTTCGCGCTTCCGTTGATCGGGGTGGGGATGCTCTATCGTCAAGGGTATTTTCATCAGTTCCTTGATCCCGACGGATGGCAGCAGGAGGAGTATCCGGAGACCGATATCTATCATCTACCATTGAAGCGGGCCAAAGATCGTTCTGGAAAAGATGTCACCATATCTGTGGATGGACCGACCGGTGAAATTCGAGCGGCTGTATGGAAAATAATGGTTGGGCGCGTTCCGCTATATTTGCTCGATACCAATTTGCCTGAGAATTCACCACAAATTAGAGACATCACATCACGTCTGTATGTGGGAGATCAAAAAATAAGACTGGCCCAGGAAGTGCTTCTGGGAATCGGGGGAATGCGCTGTCTCGAAGCCATGGGTATTTATCCCATCGTGTGCCATTTGAATGAAGGGCATTGTGCTTTTGCCACCCTGGAACGACTTTCCCAAACGATGTCGAAATATAACGTCGATCTAAAGACGGCCGAAGAAATTGTTTCCAGAACAACGGTCTTGACCACCCATACACCTGTGGCCGCCGGTCACGACGAGTTCCCTGTGGAGCTTGTCAAGCCGTATCTGAGTTCTTTGGCAGACCGGCTGGGGGTGACCATTGGAGAGGTCGTATCGTGGGGACAAGCGGTAAAATCCGGTTCGGACGCTCCCCTTTCCATGTTTGTACTGGGATTGCGAATGGCCCAATACATTAACGGTGTTAGTGAGTTGCACGGAAAGGTGGCCCGACGCATGTGGTCACATGTCTGGGACGGAATCCCTGAAGATGAGGTTCCCATTACCCATATCACAAACGGTATACATATTCCATCTTGGATTTCCATAGAAAATGCCCTGCTGTTTGAAAGATATCTGGGACCTGAGTGGCATCTGCACCTATCGCATCAGGAAACTGTCCATCGGATTGATGAAATTTATGATGAAGAGCTGTGGCGTGCGCACGAAATGAGCCGGAGCCGCCTCATTCGAACCTGTAGAGCGCTCATGATTAAACAATACAGCCGGCGAAACGCTCCCAGAGCCATGATGAAGGATGCTGAATCGGTTCTGGATCAGGACATATTGACCATTGTGTTTGCCCGTCGGTTTGCGACATATAAGCGTGCTGATCTTCTTCTTAAAGATCCTGAGCGACTTGAGGCCATGATTACATCGAAAGACCGGCCGGTTCAATTCATTTTTGCAGGAAAAGCCCATCCCAGGGACAATGAGGGTAAAGATCTCATTAAGAGCATCATTGAATTTGCGCGCAGACCTGAGGTGCGTTCCAGAATCGCTTTTCTTGAAGATTATGACATCAATATTGCCAGACATTTGGTTCAGGGTGCCGATGTATGGTTGAACACACCCAGACGTCCCTTTGAAGCATGCGGCACTTCTGGAATGAAGGCAGCTGCCAACGGCGTTCTCAATGTAAGCATCCTTGATGGATGGTGGTGTGAAGGGTATACAAAAGAAACGGGATGGCGCATTGGTAATGGTGAAGAGTATACGGATCCGGCATATCAGGATTCGGTGGAAAGTCAGGCCCTTTATAATGTTCTGGAGAATGAGGTCATCCCCCGTTTTTATGAGAGAAAAAACGGAGATATTCCCGTACTTTGGTTAAAGATGATGAAGGCGTCGATGGGAATGGCAATGCAAAATTTTTGCACCCATGTCATGTTGTCTAAATATGAAGCGCTTTTTTATGCACCGGCTGCGAGGCGCTTGGAGTTTCTGACTTCGGATAGTGCCAAAGAAGCTGTGGTTTTTTCAAAACAATATAAACGACTTGGCGACTTGTGGGGTAACATCAATATCGGGACTCCTGTTCGGGAAACAGAAGGTCCGTTTCGAGTGGGAGATAATTTTACGGTAACGACGGTCGTGAATCTGGGAGAACTTCGTCCGGACGAAGTCAATATAGAGCTCTACTATGGGCCCCTTAAAACAGTGGATACGATATCTGAAAGTCATTATGAAGAAATGACAGTTAAAGAAAATCAAGGGAATGGCGCGTATTTATACGCATGCAACATTAGGTGTGCCGCTTCAGGCCGATATGGATTTACCGTCAGGGCTGTTCCCCGTGGAGATGATCGAATTAAATTCGCACCCGGACGCATTACATGGGCGTGACGGACCGATTGAAAGACATTACGATAACCCCCATACTTCTCGTATAAAAACATAACTATAGGGATGATAAAATGGCAAATCCCCGTATACTCATCGTCACCCCTGAGGTCACCTATCTGCCTGACCGCATGAAAAGCATGGCCAGCTACTTCACGGCCAAAGCCGGGGGTCTGGCCGATGTATCCGCGGCTTTGATCAAAGCCCTGTTTGATCAGGGTGCTGATGTTCACGTGGCGCTTCCTGATTACCGCGCCATATTCAGAGACCATCTTGCCCCTTTCCTCAAAAAGGAGCTGAACACCATCCACCGCATTATGCCGGATGATCGGGTACATTTGGCCGAAGATCGTGCCTTTTTTTATCTGAATCGGGTCTATTCCGATTACGGCGGTGAGAACATAAAGCTTTCGCTGGCATTTCAAAGGGAAGTCATCAATAATATCATTCCCCGCGTTCAGCCGGATCTGATCCACTGCAACGACTGGATGACCGGTTTGATCCCGGCCTTGGCCAGAGAGGGGGGCATCCCGTGTCTATTTACGGTCCACAATATCCATACCGTGAGAACCCTTCTTTCCACTATTGAAGACCGTGGGATTGATGCAGCGTACTTTTGGCAGCATTTGTACTACGTAAAATATGCCGACGAATACGAGAATATTCGCGAATTCATTCCTGTGGATTTTCTGGCCAGCGGTGTTTTTGCCGCCCATTTTGTCAATACGGTGAGTCCGACCTTTTTAAGGGAAATCATTCTTGGAAAACACGATTTTGTAGAGCCGCCGTTAAGGGAGGAACTCACCAACAAATGGTATGCCGGATGCGCCGTGGGCATCCTTAATGCCCCGGATCCCAGCTTTGATCCCGCACAAGATCAGGACCTTTACCGTCAGTACGATGCCAAAGATCATCCGGAAGGAAAGAAGGAAAACAAACGCTATCTCCAGAAAAAACTTGGTCTAACTCGGGACGAAAAAGCCCCGATCTTTTTTTGGCCTTCGCGATTAGACAACAGACAAAAAGGGTGCCAATTGCTGGCGGACATTCTCTATCGGGTCGTGTCTAAGTATTGGAACGAGCGTCTTCAGGTGGTCTTTGTGGCCAACGGCGATTTTCAAAAACATTTTAAAAACATCGTTGATTTTCATGGGATACACGAACGGGTGGCCATATGCGATTTCAATGAGGGATTGGAACATTTGGCTTACGGTGCTTCTGATTTTGTAATGATGCCTTCTCTTTTTGAGCCCTGTGGGTTGCCGCAAATGATCGGTGCCATCTACGGTGCCTTGCCGGTGGTTCATGATACAGGAGGGCTTCACGATACGGTTCTTCATATTGACATAAAAAAGAATCTGGGTAACGGTTTTGTCTTTAAAACGTATGATAGTGGCGGCCTGTTCTGGGCGATTCAAGAAGCCATGACATTTTATAATCTCCCTGAAAAAACCAAGGCGCGACAAATCGAGCGCATTATGACGGAAAGTGCCGCTAGCTTCAATCATGACGTTACAGCCCAGCAGTACATTGATCTTTATGAAAAAATGCTAAAGCGTCCGCTGATTACCCCTCGCTATTCATGAAAAGCGTCAACCCGAAAAAAAAGTGACCAGTAACAAGTGACAAGTGACCCCGTAAAACTTCTTCTGGAGAGTGACCCCTATCTTATGCCGTATGAAAGAGATCTCAAACGGCGCTTCAACCAAATTGCTCAAACGGAAAAGATGCTCACCGGTAATAAGATCCGTCTGGCGGATTTTGCTTCAGGTCACGAATACTTCGGTCTTCATTTTTCCCACAGGGAATGGATTTTTCGGGAATGGGCACCCAATGCCGATGCAATATATCTGATTGGAGAGATGACAAAGTGGCAAGAGGAAAAAAAATTTGCTCTTGAACGAGTCAACAGGGAAGGCGTGTGGGAAATCCGATTGCCCGCTGACGCAATGGAACATAAGGATTTATACCGGCTTCGGATTTACTGGCCCGGGGGACAAGGAGACCGGATACCCGCTTATGCACGGCGGGTGGTTCAGGATCCCGACACAATGATTTTTAACGCCCAGGTCTGGTTTCCTCGGGAACCTTATGTCTGGAAATGCAAGGGTGTTCAACCTTCGAAAGAGGCGATTTTGGTTTATGAAGTCCATGTGGGCATGGCCCAGGAAAACGAAAAGG
>Ga0209536_100010949_pt1 | contig 13326 bp, 10 predicted proteins | sample DeeMarSeWOR28_12_FD_187461 | JGI IMG/M metagenome (GOLD analysis project Ga0209536, IMG submission 187461) | Marine sediment microbial communities from White Oak River estuary, North Carolina - WOR-2-8_12 (SPAdes) (version 2) | ecosystem: Environmental > Aquatic > Marine > Intertidal zone >...
TATTTTTCTTTGCCTGATTCACTGTCACATATTATGGAAAAAGGTTTTATAAGAACATCGTAATCGGGTCCGTATGCATCTGAGACACGAAGCTTCGCCTTTGAAGTGGGCGTACAGGGCACTTGCCAATCATAGGATGCGAATGGTTGATCCATCTTCATGTTTTTGACAATCTCTACCCATTCCCTGCCATTATCTATGGAATATTCGATTTTTACATATCTGATTGAGCTGGACGTCTGCCATGATATTTTTTGTATGCTACCTGCGATTACCTTATCCCCTCCTTCGGGATAGGTAATAGTTATTTTCCTCAAATCCCAATCCCGATCGCGAAAGCCAAAAGTGTTACTCTGGAGTGCGAGGTTTAGCACTAGAATGACAATTGGGAACATTGTGAGATTAAGTAAGTATCTTCGCATCTTATCTTTTCCCCTATTACATCAGTCCTTCAATCTCTTCAGCAACCAGGCCATGTTGACACCCAGATCCCGCATGGTCTTGATGCCCTCCTCGTCCTTTTCAACCTCACCGGGATCCAAGCCGTAGGCTAAATTCCAATAGGTTGAGCCCGGAACTATCATCTGGCCAATGAGGAAAAAATAGTTTACCGCTGAAAAGGCCGGCACAGCTCCTCCCCTGCGGGCGGCTATCACTGCTGCCCCCAGCTTGCGCTTGAAAAGATCTCCATTCATTCTTGCCACCAACCCGGCGCGGTCGATGAGGGCCTTAGCCTCCGTGGAAATGTTGCTGAAGTAGGTGGGGGAGCCGATAATGATCCCGTCCGCCTCAATCATTTTCTCGAGACAGTCGTTGAGAATATCACCATCTTTGCCACCGTGGCATCTGGAGTCCTTTTTCTCCCTGCACTTGTAACAGGCAATGCAACCTCTGATTTTCTTCTTGCCCACCTGGACCAACTCAGTTGAAATTCCTTCCTTTTCCAGTTCCTCGAGCACTACATTGATCATTCTAGAAGTATTACCATTCTTTCTAGGACTACAGTTGAAAGCCACAACTCGCATTCTTCTACCTCCTCAGTTCCTTACTATAGATTTCTTGCCTTTGCTTCACTCCGTCTCTATATTAGTACGACATCTAATGGGCCAGTAATTATAACCAGCAACCGGGTGGGAGTGAATGACTCGAGAAGAAAAGGTTTTTCTGGAAGGGCTTAAAATGATAGGCAGCATATTCTGGGGGCCCAGCCTTGAAATATGCGCCGAAATGTTAGGGGAACCGTATCTAGATCGTCTGCAGTCATTAAAATCCATTTTACCGGACAGATCCATTGAGTCCCTGGGCCAGATCGTTTCCACTCTCAATAGTTTTCCAGATGGAGAGTCTCTCTATCAACACCTGGAGGAAGGCTACATTCGTCTTTTTATCAGTGCCAAAGGTGGCATTACGGCCCCGCTCTATGAGTCCTGTTACGAATTCGAGGGTGCACCACTCATGGGAAAAGCCGTAGAAGAAATGAAAGAGCGCTTCGAGGCTAAAGGTCTATCAATTTCCGAGAACATCAAGGAGCCGCCCGATCACCTTTCCATTGAATTGGAGTATCTTTACTTTTTATTGGATAAAGGGTGGGGTGAACAAGACGATGCTCTCGTTGCCGAGGCAGTAGAATTTGCTACCGAAACCATGCTTCCGTGGGTGTCACAGCTGCAGGAAAGGTTAGGAACTGAAAAGGAATGTCTTTTCTATCCCCTGATTACAAGAATTCTGGTTGAAATACTCCATGTCATAGGCAGGTTATCGATTGATTATTAACTATTGGCGCTTGTCGCTCGACATGGCCTCCTTCCACCCCAAATAGCCATAAGGAAATCTTCTTACGTTTTGGTAGCCCAGGCGCACGGCCCAGTAGGAGGCGATCTCGCTTCGCATTCAACTATAATTCCTACAATAAATGACGATCGCTCGATTCTTGTCGGGTCCCAAGAGTTCGACACACTGTTGTGATTTGTCCGGTTTTAGAGAAGATTGCTCACTAAGGTCGAATTCAAGCTGCACGGCTTTTGGAAGGTGGCCATCTCTGTATTCATAAGCCGGACGAACATCCACAAGGAGGAAATCTTTGCCGGATTCATAAAGAGCCCGTAGTTCATCGATATTAATCAGGGTATACCCTGCTCGGGAAGATACGGCCTCAGCCCGCTCCCACCAAAGAGGCCTCTCTGAGGCCGTGGCCTCAGGGGATAAGCCCGCGTTCAAGAACGTCAGGGATAATAGGAGGAAAAAAATGAAGATCTTATTCATGGCCGTTCCTTCATAGTGGCAGGCCCCATCCCCCCTTTCAGCTGTTGGGGAAATGGGGCCTACGCACGGGGAAAGGAAGTTCATGAAAAGCTAAGGGGTCTTTTTTATTTGACAGGTTCCATCCTTGTTATATTTCACTTCAGCGTCTAAATAATAAACCTTTTTGAGCTCAGGTCTCAAATCCTGAACCATGTAATATGCCTCGCCGCTCTTTGCCCCTGTGTTGCAGACAAAGATGATGGGTTTATCATTTGGCAGAGATTTTATATTCTTCTCCAGTTTATCAGTAGGTATATTGACCGCTGTTTTAAAGGTTCCGGCCTTGAACTCATCAGGGTCACGGACATCGATCAGGTGAATACTATCCGGCTCTTCCTTCAAAATTTTCTCGAATGTGGCAATTTCAATACTGCCTTCTTGTTTGCCTGCCTTTATCTTAACAGGTCCTGTTGTTCCAGCAAATTTTACCCAAGCCGGGTATCCTGCGGCAAATACCTTAACATTGCTGTAACCGAGCTGGACCGCCTTCCTGGCGGACTGGTGACTCAGCTTTCAGGTATAGCCACCACAGTAGAAGATAAGTGGTAAGCTGGTGTCATGGGGGAGTTTACCCTTCAGCTCATCGAATTGACTATCCGGGATGCTGATGGCTGTGGGGATGTGGCCTTCCACGTATTTTGGTTTATAGGGCCGCGAATCAACAACGACCACCTTGTTGGTATCTATTTGCTCAGCAACGTATTCTTCAGAAACACTGGCGTAGTTTCCTCGAACTTTCATCCATGCAGGAAACCCTTCGGCGAATACCTTGACATTCTTATATCCCAGTTTTTCTGCCTTCCAGGCAGATTTGTGGCTCAGCTTTCAGGTGGGGCCCATGCAATAAAAGATAAGAATGGAACTCTTCTTCTCCGGTAGGAGATGTTTAAATTGGTCGAACTGTGAGTCCGGAATGTTTATGGCGGTGGGTATATGCCCGCTGGCATATTTGTGCTTAGGCCTCGAATCAATGATCATGACATTTTCTGGTTGAGGCACCTTTGCCCAATCTTTGACAAAGTCAACCGAAATTATGTCGTGAAAATACCAATCCGGCACCGCGTCGGTCTTGGCCGGGGCGGTGCCGGCGTGACCGCTAGTCCATCCAAGCCCCATGGAAAACATTAGGGCCATAAAGATGGACAACCATAAGAATCTTTTGAAACTCATCATGCCTTTCCTCCTTTTTTTGATTGACGGTTGTCGATTTACTATTGGCGATTGATGATTGACGATTTTTAAGTGGAATTTTCTAATAGTTAATCCTAACTTTTTTTCCAGAATTTCGGAGACATGTGGACCCCACCTGGCAAGGTAGGTTCCGTTGGCCAGTCTAAGGGTAAGGTGCCCTCGGCGTAAAAAACCGCAGGTTTGGTATTTATTAATGGGTTGATCACCTGAACCAGTTTCTCGTTCTTAATAAGCTCGCTTACTTTGCTCAGAGGGTCATTGAGATCACCAAAAACACGGGCTCTGGTGGGGCAGGTTTCGACGCAAGCGGGCTCTTCACCACGCTCCAAGCGATGTTGGCAAAAATCGCATTTGTCGGCTAAGTGGTTCACTGGATTACGATAGCGGGCACCGTAGGGACAGGAGGTGACACAGTAACCGCAACCGATGCATTTGTCTGGGTCTATCACCACAAGTCCGTTTTCTTGCTTGTAGGTGGCTCCTACGGGGCAAGCCGCCACACATGAAGGTTCGTCGCATTGCATGCATTGACCGGGCTGAAACTGGGTCCTTCTGCCGTAGAGACCTCCCGTATGTTTCACCCAGTTCCGCCAGGACCCTTGAGGAACGTTATTTTCAACCTTACAGGCGAGCATGCAGGCCTTGCAGTCAAAACATTTGAAGGTATCAATCACCATGACATATCTTTTTGACTGGTTCTCTTTCATCCTCAAATTCCTTATGCGAAATGAGCTAAATTGTCTAAAATGTCTAAAGTGCCTAAAGTTAATTCAATTCGATTAAAAGCTCTTATTCTAATAATTTTAGGCATTTTAGTTCACTTTAGTTCATTTTAGGCACATGGTTTAGCGGATTGGGTGATGCTTACGTCTGCTGCTCAGGGAAGTAGTGCTCTGTTCTAGACCCTGCTTACCCTAACCATGGTTTCGTGCATGGCCATGTTTCCGGAAATTTCATCGTTGTAATCTTCCAAGATCGCTGCTATGCAGGCTCCTTTGCCGTAAATATTGGAAAGACTTTTAGAGAGCACACCAAAGCCGGAGTCCATGTATACGGTATCCTCTCTGATCTCTTCAGTGATCCTGACTTTAAGTTTTCCCGTCCCTGCCCTGCTGCTCACCTTAACCTTGTCACCGCGGTTTATGCCAAGTCGTTTCGCAGGCTTAGGATGAATCCACAGGGAATTTTCCGAAACCAGCTCGTAAAGGAGTCCATTGTTTGTGCTAGAGCCCTGAGTAATGTAGGCATTGCGACCCACGACCAGCCTGAAACGACCACCTGGGACTCTTTTGGGTGGTTTATATACAGGCAAGGGATCGATGCCCATATCAGCATAGCGCTGATTGTAAAGCTCAATTTTCTTTGATAGGGTCTTGAAAATTTTTCCCTCATAGACCCCGTAGAGCTTGCTGGGGTTGTAGTAGACCCCGTCTTTGTTGAGAGCCTCCATAGCATCGGCGAGATCCTTGAGCTGTTCCTTACGGTAATCCTCCATGGTGAAATCGAAGTACTCTTCCAGTTTCAAGCGCTTGGCCAGCTCAGTGACAATCCAAAAAACCGGTCTGGATTCAAACATGGCAGGAACAACAGGATCGCGCATGATCATGCAGGCGCAGGCCGAAGAGCCCTGGAGAGGAGAAACAGGATCTTGCCTTTCCAGATAGCTAGGAGCAGGCAGGACCAGGTCCGCCATCCAGGCGGTATCGCTCATGGTAATGTCCACGGTTAACATAAAATCTAGTTTATTGATCATCTCAACGGTCTTTTGCCGGTTGGCGCCCGTCTGCATGGGATTTGTCTTGTAGGTAAACCAACCCTTCACAGGATAGGGTTTGCCCTCAATCACCGCATCCCGGGCATGTTTGAATGAGCCCTCCTCCTCAAACATCATCAGAGATCTTCCGGTATCTATCCTTTCTTCTGGATTTTCATCGTAAAATGGGGGATCGTAGGATGGCTTGCGAACTCCGATTTTTCTTGCAGCTGTTAGGCCACCGGGTCGATCCCAGTTGCCGAGGAGAGCGTTGACGATGGCGAAAGACCTGCGGATCTGAGTGGAGTTTTCATAGTCGGAGCTGCGCCGGCCAGGATAGACCATGGCAGAGGGTGCCGCCGCCGCCAACTCCCTGGCAATACGGCGGATATCCTTCGCCGGAATCTCGCACTCTTTTTCCGCCCATTCCGGGGTGTAGCGTCTTACATGTTTGGAAAGCTGCTCTATGCCGTAGGTCTTTTCGGCAACAAACTTCTCATCGTAAAGGTTTTCACTGACCAGAACATTGGCAACCGCCAGGAAGAAAGCCATGTCCGTTCCTGGTTTGATGGGATGCCATTCATCAGCCAGAGCAGCTGTCTTGGTAAAACGGGGATCCAGGACCACCAATTTGCATCCTTCCCTCATGGCGGTCATCATGTCGATACTATCGGGAGTCACCAGGGCCTCGAACCGATTGGCACCAGCCATGATGACATATTTGCAGTAAAGCATGTCAGGAATGGGAATCTCTCCGAAGGTGTCGAGAAAGGCCCGGTTTCTACTTAGGAGACAATTGGATTCATGGGAAATAACGTTGTAGGAACCAAATACTTCGGCAAACCGGTGGACGAAGGTGGACTGAAGGTCGGTGCCGGCCATAAACAGCACCCCACAGCGGGTGTATTTTTCACCTATCCTTTGCAGCTGTTCAGCAGCGTGGTCCAGGGCCTGGTCCCAGGAAAGCCGTTGCCATTTTCCTTCCCCCCTGGCTCCTTTCCTAAGCAAAGGTTGTTTCAGCCGGTCAGGGTCATAAAGCTGCTTGATCCCTGCATTGCCCCGGGCACATAGCATGCCGCGGGATTTCAGGAACTTGGGATTTGGGTCAAGCTTCTGCACCACACCATTTTCCACCCTGGCGATGAGACTGCATTTATTGAAGCACATGTCACAAGCAGAGAAGAGCTTTTGGACCTGAGGTGGCTTGGCCCCCTCTTCTTTGGGAACCAGAGCATGCAGAATCGCCGAATGGCCTCCCAAGGCCGTAGCAGCCGTCGCAGCGCCAGAGAGCTTCAGGAAGCTGCGACGAGTCAAAGGCTTTATAGCTGACATAGGAGAATCTCCTGGGAGGGAGTAAGAGCCCTCCTCTACAATCCGTCTGAAATCCTAAATCCGAATATCGAAATCCGAAACAATTCTCAAATTCTCAAAATTCAAATGACAAAAACATAGTATTTAAAGATTCAAAAAGGATTGTTTTGGACAATGATCTCACTGACACTTTGCCGGAGAAGGGGAATCATATGCATGGCCGTAAAGATGGGCATACATATCCTGCACATCCTTTTCAGACAGCTTGGCCCATGCATCTTTACATGGTAGTTGATTGGACTGAGCAAAAACCTTTTCCCACTCCGCCTGGGTCTTGCTTATAGGGCTTAGTTCCTTGGCTGAACCGCCATTAACGTGGCAGGTGCGGCAATTCTTGCGGAAAAGATATTTCCCCTTGCGGGCATTGCCTTCCTCAGCTGTGATGCCAAATCCTACGAAACTAATTGATAAAGCCATTGCAAACAAAAATAAAACGAGCCGGTGACGCATTTTCATCCCTCCTTATTTTTTGCTGATTGCTTATTTGAATGACACCTAAGTACTACTAATTTGTTACCTTAGGGCGGCCGTTTTTCCTTCACCCTTTCCAAAAGGAACTATAGTAAACCTGCCACCCTTTTCTATTGGGTCACCCTTGTAGCCCAAAGCCATGAAATCGATATAGTCGCTTATGCCCACCAGCTGTCGCCCATCCCTCTCATTGTCGACCAGTAGTTGAGAATCAATTCCTTTGGTAGCCAAGGCTTTGAAATCAACCCCAGGTTTCTGTTGGTGACATTTGCCGCAATAAGGGGCTTTTGTAAGGGCAGGATGGCACTGGGCACAGGAGAGGGCGCGCTCTTTAGGCACTACCTCATGGGTGAGACCCCAGTACATGACGGTGTCCACAAATTCGTACTTACCGCTATATTCAAGGCCGGCAGACTTCATGCCATCCCTTGATGCTTTGTTCCAATCCCAGTGTTTCCAGTAACCTTTCCAGAGTTGGGGGGCTATGAGATATTTATAAACCGCATCGCTGGGCTGTTTCCCCCGGTGGATCTTGAAGGGATAGATCCTTGAGGCGGGATCATTAAGATTTCCCCGCGGCTTTGTCAGTTCGGTAGCTCCATTTTCGTTGATACGGTCCCCAAGGATGTAACGCTCTACCGTGCCGTTGTACCAGAAGTAGGCGGGCTTGGCGTTTTGTTTCCACTTAAAGCTGCCCTTCTTTTTGTTATAGGTGGGCATTCCGTACTTGTCTTTGCTCCCTTTGATGTCCTCGCCGGCAGTGGACCAATCCCAGTAAACCTTCGTAGGTTTGCCTTTGGCATAAATAGGTATGTGGCAGGTCTGGCAGGCTACATGCTGAGCGTGCCTGTTTAGATGATGAACCAGAAGATTGCTAGCTCCCATATGGGGCTTGTCTGTGTGGCAATACTCACAGGAAAGGTCACCTTCCGAAGCAGGTACGGACACACTGCGACCAGAGATCATGTGGTTGCGAGTTTTGTGACAATCCTGGCACTTGAAATCCATTCCCTTTCCACCGACGCCCATATGAACGTCAAGATCACCGGTGGGCTCCTTGAGGGCAGAACTCATATCGCCGTGTTTGACGGCATCGCCGCCCCCACCAAGGAAATGGCAGTTCATGCCGCAGGTGGCCCGGCTTGGCCTTCCCACGTTCTGGGCAACTTTTACCAGATCCACCCCTTCTTCGGGAAAGCCTGCCCCGGGTGGTGCTTTCTTATAGGTCTTAGTAGTGTCATGGCAGACCAGGCAATCGATTTTAGTCATATCAGTAAAATCAAAGTTTTCATCTTCCCAGCCGTAGCCAACGTGACAGCTGGTGCACCGGGGCCAGTTGCCGCTCAGATTGATGCAGAAATTGTTGATGGTGAGGTGGCTTTTCCCCAAATCAGTGCGTTTTTCATGCCCCACCGTATAAGGTGAGGGCCCGTGCCACTTCCAGTGGGATGTCTTGAGTACCGCCTTACCCTCGTTCTCATGACATGAAAGACAGTTCTTGGTCACGGCTATGGGATCAACATCTCCTTGGAGTTTTACCAACTCTTTGTGATCTGGAACCTTTCTGGCATGACATGCGAGGCAATCGGTGGGAGCCCGGGTGTCAAGAGTGCGGGCAATTGGCCCTCGCACCATGGCACTGTAAATAATCGGCCCCCGGGCATGGGGTACCTGCTCCGATTCCTTGTGGCAATCCATACAAAGCTGATGATAGGCCCCCTTGAGCCCAGGTACATGAAGTTGTTTGGGGTTGAAGGGCTGGTCGTGGCAGGAAGCGCAGCTAGTTGGTATCATTTTCATTTGACGAAATTTTGCCATGGTCGCCGGGGCGCCGTAAGTATCACCCTCTTCCCGCGGCATCTTGTGGTGACAGATGCTGCAGTCTTTGAGCACGTTGGCATGCTTGCTGTGCATGAAGCGGACAGGTTCGTACGAGTCACTGTATTTGCTGATAACCGGGCTGTTCAAAATGTGCACTTTAGGGGCATGGTCAATGGAGGGTATGACCGCTGTCTGAGGGGGCAGGGCCCTTTTTGCCACAATGGAGGTCTCCGCCGCTGTGGCCGAGTAATGAGGCCAAAGGATAGATGAGAGGACGAAAAGTACCAGAACCGTGATTGACATCTCCTTCGGACGGGCGCCTAGAACGGGAAATATGGCGACAAAGACCCTGTATAAAAACATGAGCCCAGCAATGAGACCCACGGTTATGAAAATCTCCCCCACTGAGGGAAAATAGGACTTAATGACATAGGGGGGGGTGTAGCTGACCACAAAGACGTTAATCCGATTCAACACAATGCCCAGGACAAAAACTGTGGAGGCAAAGAAGAGCCATCCCGGGGACTTACGCACCTTATCAAATAAAAGGAGCACAAAAGGAAGAATGACCCCAAAAAGAACTTCCACCACAAAGGCGTTGCTCTGGGCCGTGCCATCCAGCAGATAAACGTAAGTGCCACGAACTATCATGTCGCCGAGCTTGGCAGCCAGATAGATTCCCATGAGAACAGGCATATACTTGGCCAGAGGCGTGAGTATCTCCATCTCCGGCTTACGACCAAAAGACTTGGAGACGATAATCGACTCAAAGGTCACCATGGGGTAACCGGCAGCAAATGCAGAAAGAAGAAAGAGTAGCGGCAGGATGGGCGTGTACCATAATGGATGGACCTTAGAGGGTGCGATGAGCATGAGTGATCCGAGGCTAGATTGATGCAGGCAAGAGAGAACAATGCCGGCGATTATAAATATGAACATGATCTTATTAAGAGTCTTATCAGCAATGGAAAGGAGGGATTCAGTGATATTATTGAGCCGAGTTAGGGGGCCTGGGAGATTAACCTTACCTTTAAAACGTTCCACCACGATAGGGATGAATTCAATATAGAGGACATGCAGATAAATCATCACACACATGGCTACTTCAAAAAGGACTGAGTTGCCATTGTGATTAAACATTGGGCTGGTGATGTTCCAGTACCTGCCGATATCCACTAAGAGTCCCAAAACCACGAAGGTGTAGCCCAACATTGCTGTGAGAAGTGCTGGGCGGATAACCGCGTGATACTGGTCTCGATTAAAAACATAAGCAATGAGACCTGTGGTAAATCCCCCGGCCGCCAGGGCGACTCCAGAGGCCACGTCGACACCGATCCAGATGCCCCAGGGAAACTGGTTGTTCAGATTGGAAACGGCGCCGATGCCAAAGAAAAAGCGTGCTGCAGCAAAAGCAAGCCCCACCGCCATAAAAGCCAGCATCACCATAACGCCTGGAGTCAAGAACTTCTCTTCAATCGGAGCGGCCTCTTCATGGATCATCGTGAGTTGCCTCCCTCATCTGAACTATTGTTCCCAGTGGAACTGTTGTTTCTATCCTTATAAAAACCTGTGAAGAACCAGATCCCCCCAAGAATTGCATACAAAGCAATGGGCGTGGCAAAGTACTGGAACAAGCCGTGCTGAATGGCCTCAGTGAGCCTAGGCGGAGCCTTGGTACTCAATTTTGGAAAGCCTATAGTGTGGAAAGGCTCGGAGGCGAGATAGAGCCACGAAGTACCACCGACCTCGTGTTCCCCATAGATGTGATCCACATATTTTCCCGGGTTATTTTTTATCTTCCACCGCGCCAGCTTCAAAAGATCTGATTTTTTACCGTAAGTGATAACCTCCATGGGGCACACTTGAGCGCAGGCAGGAAGGCCGCCGTTTTTAAGGTCCTGAAAGCAAAAGGTGCACTTTCTCACTTCCGGGGTAAGAGGATTGTTATATTCATAGGCAGGGATCTGAAAGGGGCAGGCAACCATGCAGTACCGGCAGCCTATGCATTTACTTGCATCATAGACCACAGCACCGTTCGGCTCTTTGGTGAGAGCGCCAACAATACAGGCGGATGCACAGGAAGGATCATTGCAGTGCATGCACTGAAATTTGACAAAGGTTGGGCGCCTCCGCCAGGTTAGGGAACCTATGTGTTTTGGATAGTATTTGTTTACAACTGTATAGGATGTCTCATCAGGACGTCGCGGATTTTCAAGGACGGTCAACTCTTCAAAGGATTCATGAGGTTTGGGAAGTTTCTGTCTTTTGTTGCAAGCTTCTTCGCATTTTCGACAGCCAACGCACAGGGTCGTATCCACCAGACAGCCCAAAGCATCCGGGGAATCTGTCTCTATTTGGGATGCATTTACTTGTTTGGGGGAATGGATTAATGTGCTTGCGGCAGCACCACCCATAATGCCAAGAAATTTCCTTCTGCCAATTTCCACGACAACACCTCCAGGACACCAAAAAAAGTTCATCCGTCTATCAGCAAAAATGATGCCCCAGTTGTCATTTTTTAAAAAGTGAATAAATACAACTACCTGAGAGAAAGACGTTTTTCCACAATGCTAAACATGTGTTAATTTGCTTAACAACCGTTGTCAGCTTGGTTTACACAATGGGCGGGGGCTTCATCTGGATATTTTGCTTAGAGATGATGAGGTAGAAGATTGGCTATGGTGATGTCTGGTAGCGTTTTTGGTGCACCCTGTCACTTCCCCATAATCCTGGTCACCGAGGGAAAAAGATCCAAGTCAGTGTGGGGCAGGAAAAGAGCAGCTACGAACTCGTCGTAAAACTTCGGGTCAACTGAGAGTTCTAAATAGGTCATCTGCCGTGCCAGGGTGTTGGCTCGGGCGAGAGCATGTCTGGAAAGCAATGCCATCCGAGCACCTGTGAGGGAGCTGTTACCGATAAATTTAATCCTCTCAGGTGGAATATCGGGGAGGAGGCCGATAAAGATAGCCTTTTCCACATCCAGATAGTTGCCGAAGCCTCCTGCCACCAGGATCCTTTCCAAGTCTTCAAATGACATGCCGACACTGTGCAGCAGTAGCCGCATGGCCGCGAGAATGGCTCCCTTGGATTTAATAAGATTGCTAATGTCGCTCTCGGTTATTACCACGCTTTTTCCTGTTTCCGTCTCATCTCCATGGGCCAGGACAAATTCCATGTCCCCTTCATTTTTTCGCACTCTGGGATTATCAGAGTCACTGGGAAATTTGCCACTAGGATCGATGATCCGGTTGCGGAAGAGCTCAGCAATGGCGTCAATCAAGCCAGAGCCGCAGATTCCTCTGGCCTTGGCGCCGCCGATGGTCTCATAGTGGACCTCGTCTGAGTCGATATGTACTTTTTGGATTGCTCCCCGGGTGGCCCGCATGCCGCACCTGGTGCCACTGCCTTCGAAAGCCGGCCCAGCGGAAGCAGAACAGCAGACGAGCCATTCATTGTTGCCAATGACAATCTCGCCATTGGTGCCGATGTCTATTAGGGCCGAAATCTGCGGACTATTACTTATGCCAGAGGCCAAAACCCCAGCAGTGATATCGCCGCCAACATAAGAGCTTACCCCTGGCATGCAGGTCACTCTGGCGTTGGGGTGTAGATGGAGATTCAGTTCGGCAGCGGATGCTGAAGGTAGAAAGTTGGCAGTGGGGATGTAAGGTTCCAAGCGAATGGTGCAAGGCTCTAAACCCAAAAAAAGATGGGTCATAGTAGTGTTGCCTGCGGCGGTAAAAGCGGTAATGTTGCTGGCCTCCACCCCATGTTTTTCCACCAGGGTATCTATGAGAGTATTTACCGGCTCAATGACAGCTGCGTGGATGGGTGACAAGCCACCTCGGCTGCAGGCATAGATCATCCGTGAGATTACGTCTTCTCCGTACCTGGCCTGCTGGTTGTGGCTAGCCTCAACTCCGAAAATGGCGCCGCTGCGGAGATCCAGCAACTGAGCCACAATGGTAGTGGTGCCGATATCGCAGGCAATGCCGTAATTCTCTCCGCAGGTGTCGCCCGGCTCAAGGGAGAGAATTTCTATACAGTGCTCATCAAGAGGGTAAATGGTTGCGGTGACCTGCCATTCGTTTTCACGAAGCATGGTAGCCATACTTCGGAGTGAAGGTAGAGAAATCTCAAGAGTAGGCGCCTGGATTTTCTTGCGGATTTCCCTATACACCCGATCAAGGTCAGCAAGGTTATCGGTAAGGGAGGGTTTTGGCAGAGAAAGATGAATTTTCTGAGTCACAGGCATGTATAGAAGTGAAGGGATATCCAGAGTATCCTTTATTTCGAGGTCCTGGGGTGATTGGTAGCAGACCATAGATTCGGTAGTGAGAATCTGCTCCTCTTCCAAACGAGCTTCGGGAGGCACCCAGACCTCTAAATCGTCTCTGACCTCGGTCTGACAAGCAAGG
>Ga0209536_100010950_pt1 | contig 13325 bp, 14 predicted proteins | sample DeeMarSeWOR28_12_FD_187461 | JGI IMG/M metagenome (GOLD analysis project Ga0209536, IMG submission 187461) | Marine sediment microbial communities from White Oak River estuary, North Carolina - WOR-2-8_12 (SPAdes) (version 2) | ecosystem: Environmental > Aquatic > Marine > Intertidal zone >...
GATCCGTGACCTCATCATGGGCTCACGCAGGTTTGGCGTGGAGGTGCCGAGCGAGTTCCTGATGCTCGGCAAAAGCCTGATGACCGTGGAGGGGATCGGCAAGGAGATCTATCCCGAGCTCGACCTCCTGGAAGAGGTGCGACCCTACTTCATGCAGCTCTTCCAGAAGCGCTACTCGCCGGAGCGGATGACCGAAGACGCGTTTCGCGGTCTGCGTCGTCTCGGCGCTGCAGCATCGGAGATGCCTCTTCAACTCGAAGAGATTCTCGACGATCTTCGCAAGGGTTCGTTCAGTATTCGAACCCAGCAGACGCAGCTCGAATCGGCAGCCGACCGATTGGGCCGGCGCGCGTTCAGCGGGCTCGTCGTCGGCTCGCTGATCATTGCGAGCGCAATTCTCCTTTCGCAAGAGAGCTACTGGCTCGGCGGTCTAGCACTTGGCGCCGGCGCACTCTATGCGGCGCTCCACACGGCACGCGTCTGGCTGCTCGGACATCCGGAGCGGTGAGCTAGCCTCGAAACGCGCGACCGAGGATGACGCCCATGGCGCCAGCAGCGAGACAAACGACGACCGTGCCGCCGATGTAGAGGGAAGCGCGTCCCCAGGCACCGTTCTGCATCAAGCCGATGCTCTCGAGGTTGAACGCGGAGTACGTCGTGAAGCCGCCCATCACGCCGGTCCCGAGCAGCAAGCGTAGGTCCGCGCCAAACCAAGTGCGTCCCTCGCCCAAGACGAACACCATGCCGAGACCGAGCGAGCCGAGCACGTTGGCGGTTAGCGTTGCCCAAGGGAACCCGTGAGCCACGGTGATGGGTCCGAGCGCCAGCGACACCCAGTAGCGCAGGCACGATCCTGCAGCTCCTCCGATTGCGACCCATACGAAGCTCACGTCCGGGTTGTAGACGAGATGTTTGCGGAGGCGCAAGGTTTGCGCTCGACAATGCAGTGCCGGATGAGCTCCGCATCTACCTGATGGTCGACCCCGATCCGGCAACGGTCGACACTCTCGCACCAGGCTAACGTCAGCGTGCTAGAGTCCGCGCCGTGATCAGCGAGGACTTCGCATTCTTTGGTTTCGATGAAGCCTCGTGGGACAGGCTTGTGTCGCTGCTCGCAGGGAGCAACGAGCCACACGGGGTCTTGGTCGTGGTCGTAAACCGCGCTGCGGTGCCCGTCGCCTGCTTTCACACGGAGCGCGGCTCGATCGCCCCTTCGCTCCTCCCGCCACCTGTCGATCTCGAAGCGTTGTGCGAGGTTGCGGAAGCCCGTGCCTGCATCGTCATGCGCGACCGCGCGATGGGCGAGCTCCAGAGCTACCTCGCCGAGCCACTCGGCAAAGGGCAGGACTTCGTCAGCCGCGTGATGCGCTTCGTTCACGTCCTGCGCCAGTTAGGCAACGGGAGTTGGCTGCGCGTCTGGCCGAACCCCCTGCCAGATCTGCTGCTCGCCGCAGCACCGGCCGCAAAGCCGGGAACCGATCTGCTCCTTCCCGATGGGCACAGCGTCGTGCTCGGCGTGTTTGAGCAAGGTGAGCTCTGGACCGCGGCCGTGGTGCGCCGCAACGGGGGCAAGCTCGACGTCTTCGCCGGCCCCGGCGCCATTTCCGAGTGGGTCGGCCCGCTTGGAGGCGCTTGGCAGCGCGACCATCGGGTCCTCACCGACGCGATCGAGGGGGAGCTTGGCCCGATTCACCTCGGGCTCTTCATGGAGCGCCCAACCGCCGAGCGACTGATCCGCGACCGGCAGGCAGGGGAATGGGCCCGCGCCTTCGCGACCCGTGATCTCATCGTCCATCCGCTGCCGGGGTTCGTGGCCGCGGGGCTTGGGTTCGACCTGGTCCGTGGGGCCGCACAGTTGGCCGGGCAGCTGTTCGAAGGTATCGAGCCTGATGAGATCGCATCGATCGCGCAGCGATTCTGGAGGGGCTTCACCGAGGGGAAACCCTAATGGTTACAACGGCTCACCTGAGCACTGCTGCACAGATCGCCTGTTCTTTGACAGAGTAGGCGACAATCTGTACCTTTATCCTACCTGCTAAACCTTCCAGGGAACGTATGTGCAGGAAAACGGCCCTAGGGTTCCGGGGCAAGGATGGTGAGAGATGCGAGCGGGGGAAACGATGCACAAGCTAACGGCGCGCCAAAAGGCGGTCCTTGAGTACATTTCGGACTCGATTCACGCGCGGGGCTATCCCCCGACGCTTCGTGAGATTGGCAATCATCTCGGGATTCGCAGCACGAATGGCGTGAACGATCACCTTCGAGCCCTCGAGCGCAAGGGCTACCTCACCCGCGAGGACATGAAGTCCCGGACGCTCCGCCTCATGAAGACCCCCGACGGCAGGCCCAGCAGCCGGCCGCCCGTAGCGAACGACAACCTCGTCGAAATCCCCATCGTGGGGCGCGTCGCCGCCGGAGCCCTCTCCGAGGCGATCGAGCACCCCGATGACACGGTCCAAATCGACCGCATGCTGATCGGCGGCCAGCAAGACGTGTTCGGGCTTCGCGTGTCCGGCGAGTCGATGATCGAGGCTGGTATCTTCGACGGCGATTTCGTCTTCGTGCGCAAGCAGCTCAATGCGAACCGTGGCGAGGTCATCATCGCGCTCGTCGGCGATGAAGCGACCTGCAAGTACTACTACCCCGAGCGCGAGCACGTCCGCCTTGAACCTGCCAACAAGGATATGGCGCCGATCCTGATCCCCAAGAACGACTGGCGGAGCACGCAGATTCTCGGCGTGGTCGTCGGCGTCTACCGCCGGCTCCACTGAGCGACTCACCACTAGCCGGCCCCGGTCCGGCTGAATGACGGCCCCTCGAAAAGCGCTCTTTCGAGGGGCTTTGTCTTGTATGGTGCAGTCCATGACGACCAAGCGGGTATTGATGGGGCCGGGGCCTTCCGATGTGCCGGCCGAGGTGTTGGAAGCTCTCTCGAGGCCGACGATCGGGCATCTCGATCCGGAGTTCCTGCGCGTGCTTGATGAAACACAGGCGATGCTCCGGCAAGTATTCGGAACAGCCAATGCGCTGACGCTTCCGATCTCGGCGACGGGCTCAGCGGGCATGGAAGCTTGCTTTGTGAATCTGTTGGAGCCGGGCGACCAGGCGTTGGTTTGTCGAAACGGAGTCTTCGGCGGACGCATGGCGGAGGTCGCCAAACGGTGCGGCGCCAAGGTGACCTTGGTCGACGCGCCCTGGGGACGCTCGATCGATCCCGACGTGGTAGCGGCTGCGGCAAAGAACCGCCCGTTCAAGGTTCTCGCGCTGGTGCATGCCGAAACGTCGACGGGCGTGCTGCAAGACCTCACCCCATTTCGTGGGATCGCGGATTCGTGCGGCGCGCTCCTGGTCGTCGACGCCGTAACGTCCCTCGGCGGCGTCCCGGTCGAAGTCGATCGCATGGGCATCGACGCCGTTTACTCCGGTACGCAGAAGTGCCTGTCGTGCCCGCCCGGGCTCTCGCCCATCTCGTTCTCCGCCAGGGCGCGTGAAGTCGTGATGAAGCGAAAGACACCCGTGCAGAGCTGGTACCTCGACCTCAGCCTGATCGGGCAGTACTTCGGTGGCGAGCGCGTCTACCACCATACCGCGCCGGTCAACATGATCTTCGCGCTCCACGCGGCGTTGCGTCTCGTCCTCGAGGAAGGCCTCGAGCGCCGTTACGCGCGACATCGTGAGCAGGCCCAGGCGCTCTATGGCGGACTCCAAGAGCTCGGCCTGGAGCTGCCCGTCGAAGCTTCCGTGCGGCTCCCTCCCCTCACGCTCGTACGCATTCCCGACGGCGTCCGCGACGCCGATGTCCGGAAGAAGCTCCTGCGTAACTATGATCTCGAAATCGGTGGAGGTCTCGGGGAGTTCAAGGGGCAGGCGTGGCGTATCGGCCTCATGGGCGCTTCCGCGACCCCGCGCCACGTCGCGCTCTGCGTCGAAGCCCTCCGCGAAGCGATATGTTAGCTTGAGTCTCGGATGTCCGACGTCCTTCCGGAACCCTTTGGCGACTACGAGCTCGTGAAGCGGCTCGGCGTCGGCGGAATGGCCGAGACCTTCGTTGCTGTGCGCCGAGGAGTCGGTGGCTTCGAGCAGCGCGTTTGCCTGAAGCGAATCTTGCCGGCCTTCGCAAGCGACCCGGAGTTCGTCGAGATGTTCTTGCGGGAAGCGCGCTTGTCGGCGCTTCTTCACCACGGCCAGATCGCCCGGGTGCTCGATTTCGGCATCGTCGATGGTGCGCACTACCTCGCGCTTGAGCTGGTCGAAGGAACCGATCTTCGCGCGCTGCTTCGGCACGTCCGCGTCCGCGCGGAGTCGCTCGATATGGGGCTGGTCTCCTTCATCGCACACGCCTTGGGCTCTGCGCTGGACTTCGCGCACACCGTGACCGACGAAGGCGAGACGACAGGCATCGTCCACCGGGATATTTCGCCATCGAACGTGCTGCTGAGCAATTGGGGTGAGGTGAAGCTCGCCGACTTCGGCATCGCGAAGGCGATGAATCGCCCAGCGAGTGTGCAAAGCAATGCGCTCAAGGGGAAAGTCGCCTATATGGCGCCCGAGTACGCGCTCGGCGGGCAGTGCAGCGCGCGCTCCGATCTCTTTTCGCTCGGCGTGCTCCTCTACGAGTGCCTCGCGGGCTTCCGGCCATTCGACGGTGGCCACGACCTCCAAACCCTCGATCACGCGCGCAACGGCTGCCGTGAGCCGCTACGAGATGTCGCTCCGCACGCGCCAGAGCCAGTGATCGACGCGGTCGAATCTCTCCTCGACCCGGATCCTCGGCATCGCCCGATCCATGCGCGCGCGTTCGTCGCGATGTTGGCCGACACGCCGCCTCCCCCGCTCGCGCAGCGTGAGCTCGGAAAGCTCGTTCGGCTCATCGAACCGGCCGAAGCCCTGCCGAGCATGCCCGGCTTGGCGTCGACTCGGCCGGCCCCTACTCGGCGTCCTCGGAAGCGCCTTCCATCTCGGAGGTAGCCGCCCCATAGGTGTTGTTCTGCTGCTCTTCGAGCAAGCTGATGCCGATGGCCATTGCTTTGCGTACTCGTTCGAGAAGCGCCTCGTCCGTCGCCATCTTCTCGACAGCCATCGAAAGTTTCGACTCGAGCTGTGACTTCGACGCCTGGAGCGAACCAACGCGCGACTCGAGGTCCTTCTTGTTGCCCTCGAGCATCTCGACCCTCGTTCGACTCGCGTCGAGCTCCTGCTGGAGCGCGTCGCGCGATTCCTTCGTCTCGCCGAGCTCGGCCTGGAGCTGATCGCGAATGCTCTGGGTCTCGGAGAGCTGAGTCCTGGTCGAGGCGAGGTCGCCCTCGGCCTCCGACAACTTTCCTTCGAGCTCGATCGCTCGCTCCTCGTTGAGCTGCTCGCGTTCGCGCACGCCCGCAAGCTCGGTTTCGGTGTCGGCAAGCTTGCGACCGAGGGTTGCAAGCTGCTTCGAGTGCTCCTGCTCGGCCGACTCGAGCTCCTGCTGTTTCTCGGCCTGGAGCGCCGACTCGCGCTCGGTCATCGTGCGCTGCCACTCGCTTTCGGCCGCCGCCATCCTCGCAGAAGCCGCGGTCTCGAGCTCTTCGCGGAGCCCTGCCAACGCCCCCTGCTTGACCGCATCCGCTTCGGCCGCCGCCTGCGCCAAGGACGCTGCCTGCGCATCGGCAAGCTCGGAGCGTAGCGAAGCCAGCGCAGTTTCTTTCTCACTCGCGGCCGCGTGAAGCGCCGCCTCCGTGTCTTCTTGAGCCTTCGCGAGCGCCGCCGCCGATTCGGCCTTCAGTAGCTCGATGGTCTCTTCAGAAACCACACGCGCCTTGGCCAGCTCCGCATCATGAGCGCCCTTGAGCGCCTCGATATCGGCGGCCCGTCCTTCACGCTCTCGTGCGACCTCTTCCTCGAGTCCTTCGGCCTTCGCTTTCTCGCGCTCGAAGCGCCCCTTCACATCTTCGTAGCGCTTGTTCGCGTTCTCTTTGTCCTCGGTGAGGCTCGCAATTGCCTCCTGTGCCTTCGACAAAGAGCGCTCGAGGCCCGCCGTCTTTTCGTAGAAGTCCGCGCTTTTGCGCTCGAGGCTGATCGATTGATCGCGCAGCTCGAGGATTTCCTTGTCGCGACCGCTGAGCTGGTCGCGCAGCTCGAGGATCTCTTTGTCCTTCTTGTTCATCGCCTCACGAAGGTCGAGGAACTGGCGGCTCGAAACCCCGCCGGAGGACTCGGCAAGCTTTGCCTTGAGCTCCGAGATCTCAGATCGAAGACGCGCTGCCGCAACCTCGCCGGTGCTGGGGCCGTCCTGAACGATGGGCGGTGCGGACGCAGGCGGTGCCGAAGGCGGCGCAGACACCGCAGCCGATTCTTGCGGCGGAACGTCCGAGACCATGATCACGTCGTCGAGCTCGACGTCTTCGTACTCGCCAGTCGCGGCGGCCACTTCGACGTTTTCGGTGTCTTCAACGTCTTTGACGTCCTCGACGGCTTCAAGCTCCGCGGCAGGCTTGCCCCCGTCGCTTTCCATCAGCAGCGCGTCAAACGCACTCTCTGCGAATTCATCGATCTCGTTGTCGATTTCGGGTGGCGCACCCATTTTCGTGGGCAGATCGCTCGACATCTGGTCATCCGACATTTGGCATCCCCTTCGGTTCCCGCGGCCAGACTATCAGCGATTCCGCCGTTTGAACGAAACCCCGACGCATCCAGTCCCCACTTCGCATGCAAAGTTATGTCCGCGTCAAAAAATGATACTGCTCCGGGGCGGGGCCTGTCAACGCTCGAACCCCGCCAAAACGCCTCTCTCGGCACGATCGAGCAGATCAGTCCGCGACGCGCGCGTTGGCCGCGAGTCGGAAGAGCACAGGGCGATCGAGATCGCCGAAAAACGCGTAGTTCACCCCTCCATGCTGGCGGATGGTCACTACGTTGCCGCCTACATCGTGATAGTAGAGCTCATGGCCGCCGACATGTGTGCGACGGGCATTCTGCATCAGCTCGGGTGACTGAAAGACCAGGAGCGTGACCCGATGCCCGCCGTGGTTGTAGTAGAGCGCCGCCGCTGGCCGGGAGCCGACCATGATGTATCGGGCGCCCATGAACTTCATACTCGGCTCTTCGAACTGCGCGGGCTTCACGGGGAACGGGGTCTTGCCTTGGAAGTATCGCACGACCTCTTGAGGCGCTTCGGCTTCGACATCCGACGGCAACGCCTTGGTGTGGACGTCGAGGACGTCCTGAAGCATGCCGGCGCTCGTGTAGCCGTCGCCGTCCGGCAAGCGAAGCACTCCGCCGATGATCAAGAGTGCCGCAGCAGCCGCCGCGATCAGTCCCGTTTGTTTCCAGCGCATCGGACGGATCTCGATCAATGACGCATGCTGCGCTTTCGCCTCATCGATCTCATCGAGTCGATGAAGCGCCCTTCCCCATAAATGCTCCGGTGCCTGCGGTCCGGCGAGCGAATTGCGGGTCTGCTTCCGGAACGCGCGCTCGAAAGTCAGATGCTCCTGACAAGCCGAGCAAGCTTCGAGATGACGCTCGAATTCGATCTGGGTGGCCGGATCGAGCTCGCCGTCGACAAGCGCGCCGAGGTGACGGCGCACGAGCTTGCAACTCATGACTTCACCGCCTTTCGTGATCGAAACGCTTCGAGCGAAACCGGATCTTCTTCCGAATCGTCATCCGCCTCGATGATGCCGAGCTGCACCGCGTGCTGTTGCAGCGACACCTGCAGCTGCTTTCGCGCGCGATGCAAACGCGACATGACCGTTCCGATGGGGCAACCCATCACTTCGGCAATCTCTTTGTAGGAGAGCTCTTCGACGTCGGCCAAAAGCACCATGGCGCGCGCATCCTCCGAGAGTTGCTCGAATGCGCGGTTGATCTCGCGAGCGATGATCTGCCGTTGCGCATCGCCCACGGGATCGGTCAGCCCCCGCATCGTCGCGCGGCTCATCACGCCTTCACCCACCGGCGCCGCCATCGGGCCATCGAAGACCTGACGCTCGCGTATCGATCGCCGGTACCGGTTCACGAACGCGTTCATCTGTATGCGGAGCAACCAGGCCTTGAAGTTCGTGCCGGCTTCGAAGCGGTCGTAGAAGCGATAGGCGCGGACGAGGGTGTCCTGCACCAGGTCTTCGGCGTCGACCGGCGAGCGCGTCAATCGTAACGCGGTCGAATAGAGCGTATCGAGATGGGGTCGCGCCTCGGTCTCGAAAAGGCGCCGCTCGGTCGCGATTTTCCTGGGTCTAGGGCGCATACCTGCTGTTAGAACCCCGAGGAGCGGGAATTATTCCAGGTTATCAGGCCCCTTGTCCTTTGAGGACCCCTGGCGCAACTTGTTCTCGAGCTCTTCGATGCGTGCCTGCAGGCGCAGGACCTCGCCCTGAAGCTGCTTGACGTGGTTCGCCGCGCTCTCCAGCACCGCGCGAACACGGTCGTCGGCTGCGCTGTAGACCTCTTGGCCGAGCTCCTCGGCGCGGCCCACGAGCTTGCCTACGGGGCCCTCCATCAAAGAGTTGACCAGCTTCTCGCGCCCCTCTTGGATGAAGCCGCGGAGGCTCTGAACCGACCACGAAGTCGCGTTTCCACTCTTCTGCTCTTCGTAGATGATCTGCGCCAAGGTCACTTTGGTGAGGTCCTTTTGCGACCTGTTGTCCAGCACCCGCACCTCTTCGCCGTTTCGCACGAGCTCTGCGATGCGGTCCAAGGTCACGTACTTGCTGTCGTGGGTGTCGTAGAGCTTACGGTTTGCGTACCGCTTGATCACACGCGCCTGTTTTGCCTCAGTCATCGGGTTATCGAGGCTAGCCCGGCGACGCAGTGCGTCAAGCTGGCGTTCTCCGGGGGGCTCACTACCCTGGTACCCAGGGGATTCTCCTCGTGGAGCGCGCAGCGTCAGCATCCGGCTTCTTCCGCCGCCTCGCTCGAGTCGATGAGATCGACATGCGCGTCGGCCTGATCTGCGAACGGCTCGAGTCCGCCCGAGCCGAAGATACGCTCGGGTTTCTAGACGCGGCACACCGGCACGCCTCGCTTGGTGATCCCGATGCGCAACTGGTGTTCCTCGCGATCGGGTGGGCGTTGTTCGACCCGCGAGTACAATCGATGCGCGCCGAGCTCGGCGCCGAAGCCCGCCGGCTCGAGCTCCATCATGTTGCTGATTTCGTGACCCCGCCCATCGACGAAGATGGCCTCGAGGCGAGCGAACGGCGCGTCCCCGATTTCGGCCGGGGCCGTCCGCTTACTCTCGGAGAGCGCAAGTCACTTGCGCGAACGCACAACCGCTCTCTGATTCAACGCGTCGTTCGTGATCCCCACCCCGACGTGATTCGGATCCTTCTGGACAATCCTTCGCTGACCGAAGAAGACGTGGTGCGCGTCTGCGCCGCCCGGCCGAACGATCCCAGCGTTCTACAAACCGTGTATCGCCATCGACGCTGGGTCGTTCGCTACCGACCCCGAAACGCGATCCTCAGAAACCCGGATACGCCGCTCGACACAGCGCTGCTGCTCGCGCCGCTGCTCCGCAAAAGCGAGCTCAAGGAAGCCGCCACCTCATCGGAGCTCGCGGCGCCGCTGCGGCTCAGCTGCAAAGCCATCCTCGAGCTCCGAAGGGCCGACCCGGAGCACTCGGCCGACTGAACGCTACTTGGACTCGACCTTGTCGACGACTTCGGCGTCCTCCGCACGGGAGGCGGCCTTCTGCGGGACTTGCTTGTCGGCCGGGGTTACGTCGATGTCATCGTCGGTGTTCAGGCCGCGCTTGAGATTGCGGATGGCCTTCCCGAGCCCTTCGCCGATTTGGGGCAGCCGTCCGGCGCCGAAAATCAGCATCACGATCAGAAAAACTATGACTAGCTCGCCAAATCCGAGGTTGGGCAACGTATCCCCTCCGTTTCAATCACGGTACGCCGACCGGGTCCGGTCCGCAAGCCCCGAAGGGTGTGGTATGGGGACCCCTCGATGGAGAGCTATCGAAACCTCCAGGCCGCTCGCGTGCGCGGCCTCGTGTTCGATATCGACGACACCGTCACGCAAAACGGGGTCCTCGACCCAAGTGCGTACGCCGCGATGCACCGGCTAGCGGCTGCCGGCTTCGAGCTGGTCGCCGTGACCGGCAGGCCGCTCGGCTGGGCGGACGTGATCGCTCGACATTGGCCCGTTCGAGTCGCCGTTGGCGAGAACGGGGCGGGTTGGTCTTGGGTGGATGGCAATCGGTTCCGCGAGGGCTATTTCTGCGGCGGCGAGGAACGCCGGCGACAAAAAACCCTCCTCGACAAGATCCGCGAAGAGGTCGCTCGCGTGATGCCTCAGGTTCAGGTGAGTAGTGACGACAGGGCGCGCCGGTGCGACCTCGCCTTCGACGTCGGCGAGCAGGTCTCGCTGCCGCGAAGCGAGATCGACGCCCTCGTCTCCCTCATCGAAGGGTTCGGCGCATCGAGCTCGGTGTCCACCGTGCATGCGCACGCGGTGCCCGGACCTTGGAACAAGGCCAGGGGTGTCGCGCGGGCGCTTCGTGACACCACCGGGGTCGACCTGGACGCGGAGCTCGAGCGATGGGTGTTCGTTGGCGATAGCGGGAACGACGCCGAGGCGTTCGCGTACTTCCCAAAGAGCGTGGGTGTTGCGAACGTGCGCCCCCATCTCGATCGACTTCCGACGCCTCCGCGCTACGTCACCGATGCGGATCGGGGCGAAGGCTTTGCCGAGCTCTCGGCTCACTTGGTGGGCGACCGTGGCTAGCCGCAAATCCGCCAGGAGCGCGGCCGGATCCGAGGCCCACTACCAAGACGGTGGCTACTACGATCAAGCGTACCGTCGCCGTCGCCACGACGTCCGCTTCTACGTCGATTTGGCTCGCAGCTCGGGCGGCCCCGTCCTCGAGCTCGGCGTCGGAACCGGGCGAGTCGCGCTCGCCATCGCCAAGGCGGGGGTCGACGTCGTCGGCATCGATCCGATGAAGCCCATGCTGGAACGAGCCGAAGAGCGGCTCTCGCGACTCCCTAGGACGACGCGAGAGCACGTGGAGCTTCGGCACGGCAGTCTCGAGCGGCTTCGTTTGCGACGACGGTTTCCACTGGTCATCGCGCCTTTCAACGTGTGGATGCACCTCTACACCCGGCAGCAAATCGAGCGCGGCTTTGCAACCGTGCGTCACCACCTCGAACCGCAGGGCCGGTTCGTGTTCGACGTGCTCCTTCCCGACCCGGCGAGCATGGCTCGCGACCCTGCCAAATGTTATCGAGGCGGCGAAGTTCCGCACCCCCGCGGCGCTGTTAAATATCGGTACGGCGAGTACTTCAGCTACGATCCGATGACGCAGGTGGAAACCACGATCATGGACTTCGAGCATCCAACGCAGAAGCATGAGTCGTTTTGCACTCCCCTCACCCAACGCCAGTTCTTCCCGGCCGAGCTCGAATCCTTGCTCCACTACAACGGCTTCACGGTCGAATCACACACGGGCGATTTCGAAGGGCAGCCCGTGACCACCGCCACCGAATCCCAAGTGATCATCGCGAGGCTCCGCGCTACTCGCGGAGCAAGACGTCGCAGTAGTACTTGACTCTCTTGACCAGCTTGCCGTGAGGCCGCGTGTGAATGTCTTTCTTGAGGGCGAGCATGATGCGGCGTTGCAAGGTGTAGTTGTTGCGGGGCGGCTTTGGTGCGGGCGCGCCTCCGGCGGCCTCGACCGGTGCCCAAAGCGCCTCTGCGGGCCACTGCCAAGCCGCGAGGTCGCCCTCGTCGAGGCGCGCGATCATCGACTCGGCGAGGCTTCGCTTCTCGGGGTCGTGGGCGAGCTCCGCAGCCCACTTGTCGATGCTCCCGGTCACCGGGCGGCCTTGCTTGTCGACGTTGATCGGGTCGCCCATGCCCTTCTTGGCGGGCTCCGCGCTTCCGTAGTCGACGACAGCCGGATCGTGCTCGAGCCCCAAGAACGCGAAGATTCGTTCTAGCTGAGGTTCTGGCTCCATCACGATGTCTTCATACGCGACGTGCAGCAATGGGACCGGCCGTTCTCGAATGAATCTGGCCATCGCGGGCACGTATCGCTCGAGGATTGGATTGTAATCATGAGCGGCTTGCCAGTCGCCGTTGAAAAAGCTGTTCGCGTATGAGCTGAACACCGCCAGCGGATGGCGCGTCAAGACCACGTACTTGCCGTCCGGGTAGAGCCGCTCGAGAAACGGCAGCACCAAGGCGTTGGCGGGTGTCTTGTCGAGGAAATAGCTGCATTGGCTCGTCGAGAGCATGCGGCCATAGAGCGTGTCCGTGTACGCGCGAAGCGCATCGAGGTAGTCTTGTTCGCCGTTCGGGAGATCCTCGATGAACGCCTTGATCGCTTCGGCCGCGTTGATGTGGTCGTACGGGGCCCTGTCGACGTTCCCGTAGACACCGAGGTGCGCGATGGGGCTGATCAGGTGGGGCTCCGGGTGTGTGAACACCTCGGCGTGCGCCCCCATCATGCGTTGAAGGAGGGTCGAACCGGCGCGAGGTGGCGAAATGACGAAGACGAGGGACATGTGCGTCTACGCAGCATGTACTACTGCGCTGCGAGTTGCCGCAAGACGTACTGCAGGATGCCCCCGTGCTGGTAATATTCGACCTCCTGAGGCGTATCGAGCCGCGCTTTCACGCTGAACGACTTACCTGTGTCCGTCGTGACGGAGAGCATCTTGCCGGGGGCGACGCCCGCCGAGATCCCGGAGATCGAGAAGGTCTCTTCCCCGCTGAGCCCGAGCGACTCGCGGCTTCGGCCCGCCTCGAACTCGAGAGGCAGCACCCCCATGCCGATTAGGTTCGACCTGTGAATGCGCTCGTAGCTTTCGGCGATCACGGCACGGACGCCCAGCAGCAAGGTGCCCTTGGCGGCCCAGTCGCGCGACGAGCCTGTCCCATACTCCTTGCCAGCGATCACGATGAGCGGAGTGCCGTCTGCCTGGTACTTCATCGACGCATCGAAGATGCTCATCTGCTCGTTGGTGGGCAGGTAGCGGCTGATCCCGCCTTCGGTGCCCGGCGCAAGAAGGTTGCGGAGACGGATGTTGGCGAACGTGCCGCGCATCATCACCTCGTGGTTGCCGCGACGGCTGCCATAGCTGTTGAAGTCGCGCGGCGACACTCCGTGCTCTTGTAAGTACTTGGCCGCTGGGCTGTCCAGCGCGATTGCGCCCGCTGGAGAGATGTGGTCGGTCGTGACCGAGTCGCCAAGCAGACATAGGACGCGCGCGCCCTCGATATCCCTCGGTGCGGCCGGGGTGCCGGCTTCTACACCATCGAAGAAGGGCGGCAGCCGCACGTAGGTCGAGCCCGGATCCCACTGGTAGCGATCGGCCTCTTCGAAGCTCACCTCGCGCCAC
>Ga0209536_100010951_pt1 | contig 13325 bp, 12 predicted proteins | sample DeeMarSeWOR28_12_FD_187461 | JGI IMG/M metagenome (GOLD analysis project Ga0209536, IMG submission 187461) | Marine sediment microbial communities from White Oak River estuary, North Carolina - WOR-2-8_12 (SPAdes) (version 2) | ecosystem: Environmental > Aquatic > Marine > Intertidal zone >...
TGGCATAAATCTTTCACGTGCATTAACTTTTGCGGCTCGTAACTGGAGTGGTAGATACTCTACGTTAAGTACTGGCAGAGTTCAGGGGCCTACTCTCACGTTTCTAGCTGCAAAAGAGAGAGAGCTTATCCATTTTGTGCCTAAATCCTATTGGAAAATAACCGCTGAAGCTGAAATCCAGAATTTGGTGGTTGAGGCAGAATATGAAACCAAGCGAATTCAATCAAGTATAGAGGCAGATGCTATTGTGCAATCCTGTTTGAACAAAACTGGAGAGCTTGTGAAGATTGACTGTAATGTTGTTCATCAAAAACCTCCCGTTCCATTTGACATTGGTACATTACAACGAGAGACATACAATCTATTCGGATACTCTCCCAGTCGGACGTTAGCAATCGCACAAAGTCTCTATCTAGAAGCCTTAATCTCTTATCCCCGAACAAGTAGTCAAAAACTTCCTGCCATAATTGGGTATAGAAATATTTTTAATTCCCTAAAGAGACAGGATGGATATAATCGGTTAGCTTTAAAGCTTCTAGAAAAGGAAGTATTAAAACCAAGAGAGGGCATAAAGGAAGACCCTGCCCATCCTGCAATCTATCCAACAGGGGAACTACCTGAAAAACCTATGGGAACCCCCAAAAAGAGAGTTTGGGATCTTATTGTCCGACGGTTTATGGCTGTTTTTGGTGATGTAGCACTCAAGGAGAGCCTAAAGGCACAGCTACAAGTAAATGGATATAACTTCTTTTTGAGAGAAAGACGCATAGTGAAGGAAGGTTGGATGACATATTATGCTCCCTACATTAGAGCTGAAGAGGAAAAATTACCCCCAATAAAAGTAGGTGATAAGGTTCAGTTAAGAAAAGTATTCCGAGAAGATAAGTTCACATCTCCCCCATCACGTTATAACCCAAGTAGTCTACTAAAAAAGATGGAAGACTGTGGAATCGGAACAAAATCTACAAGAGCAGATATAATTCAGACACTCTACAATCGCGGTTACGTAAATAATGAACGAATCACTGTAACTGAGCTTGGTTTAGATATTATTGAAGTTCTCAGCACATATGCTCCTGCAGTTACCTCGGCACAACTAACTAATGATCTAGAAGATAAAATGGAACAAATAAAAAAAGGAATTATAAATAGGGAAACAGTACTTGAAGAAGTTGTTAAACAACTTAAATCCCAACTTGAACATTTCAAAGAACACGAAGAGTCCATAGGCAAAGCTTTGAGTAGAGCCACCAAAAGAATCCAAACACAATCACGAACTGTTGGAAAATGTCCTACTTGTGAAACAGGTGATCTTGTGATTATCCATTCGCGAAAAACTAAAAAACGTTTCATAGGTTGCAGCAACTACTTTGAGGGTATTTGCAAAACATCTTTTCCTCTTCCTCAAAATGGAACTATTAAACCCATTCGAAACCATTGTAAAACTTGTGGATGGCCACAAGTTCTGGTATGGTTCAGAAACAGGAAACCTTGGAACCTGTGTTTCAATCCCAATTGTAATCAAAAGAGTAGACTAAGATAAAAACCGTAATGAAACTTGTTTGTAACAGGAAAAAAATATTATAGGTTAATAAGAACGCCAATCACAACCTATTTTTTCAGAAAATTGAGTAATGGTAAGATGTTACACACCAACTATTGAAGGAATCTTTAAAAGCTGTTATATATCATTCATATTCAGATAATTGGGCAAAAGAAGTTCCAAAGCAATATTGAAGAACAAGGATAGATAAATGATGACTAAAGGTATCAGCAAACAACGATCATCTTTAACCTTTTCGTTACAAAAAACTTATGAAAGAATGTTGAATGCCAAGCCCTCCCTTTTCCTTGTTAGCGCGGTAGCAATAGGTATCACTGTCTTTCTAATGGGTGGAGGCGTCTATGATCTTTTGATAAAACCTATTGTAGCATATATATCTCAAAGTGGGGAGGTACTCGCTTTTTATCCTGGCTTAAATGATCAGTTCGTTTTAGGGAGCTTAATAATCATGATTTTATATGCCTTAGGGGTCACAGGTTTCCTAATTGCGTATCGTAGCACAAAGTATGCTTATAACCCTCGTCAAGCCTATCGGTTTCTTCTGATCGGGTGTGCTATGATTCTTATAGCATATTTTTTTGTTGAACAAAGGATCGCTACGTTATTCGGTTAGCTCAAAAATAATCGGTGATTTTAAATCTTTTTGGGTTTACCTTGTTTACCTTTATTTTTCATATTTAAGAGGCTAGCCCCTAAATTCGTTAAAAGGTGAATAGGAATTGTTATCAATAGAATTATAAGAGCAACTGTTAAGGTGGGGGGTAAAATGGGAATCGAAAAAAGGAAAGCGCCCAATATGAAGTCAATTTGATCGGCTATTGGAAGAGATTTTCCGGGAGAGCGATTTAAGCGGCGTTTGATAAAAGACTCTATAAGATCACCAGTTAATGCTCCTAGAGATAATGCAAATCCAAGTATTATGCTATATTGAAACTGATAACCGCACTCGTATTGCAAAAGAACCTGCTCATAAAGAACTGTTTGCACTAAACCTACAAACGTTCCAATAATAATACCCACTAAAAAACCTCTGAAAGTTTTATGTCCTCCAAGTACAGGGTTTCCATCAAAGAAGGTTTTCCCAAAGTCCATAGGCTTGCCACCGCCGAAGATTACGGGAGCTGCGTTAGCACAATAAGCTGGGAAAATAAACCAAATTGCTGCAGCGACGTCAAGAATTGTTATCATGTTATACTCCTTCTTGTTGTTGGAAGAAAATCACTCTAATGTCTGGAATCTGTTATTCCTGAATTAGTGATATTCACATAAATTGCTCCTTTTCCTTTTATTTTTGGATGTTTTTCTCGAACCATCTGTATGATCCGTGTTTGACCTGTTTGTTTCATATTCATCATAACATCTGACCAATAGTTTTGAACTCGTGTAGCTACCGGCTTCATTTCAGTCCTTTCTCCATTGGGAACGCTTCTCACTTGACTATTGACAAGAACTGCTACTTTACAGGTTTTGGCGATATGTGTTAAAACTGCCAATTGTCTATTCAATTCACGATTCGCAGCAAACGTTTCATTAGGTTCATTCAATTCAACACGATATAATGATGTGAGAGTGTCAATTACGATTAATCCAAATTTGTTGTTAATAACTTTCTCTAGCTGATCTATTGCATTGCTCTGATCCTGAAATGTTGTTGGTCGAATAATAATGATAAGTGGAGAGATTTCTTCATAATCATATTCCGCTATTTGTGAAAGTCTCTCATACGAGAATGTTCCATCAGTATCTATGAAAAGAGACTTGTATCCTCGTCTTGCACAATTAACTACACATTGAATTGAAAGAGAGGTTTTGCCTGTCTCAGCTTCTCCATAGATAAGAGATATACTTTCAGTGGGGAATCCGCCTCCTAATAGTTTGTCGAGCGAAATGCAACCCGTCTGAACGAAACTATCCAAATCTTCTACACAAGAAGCGAAGTACTGTCTAAGAATTATAAGCCTTCTCTCTTCTCAACTGTTCTTTTTCCAATTTTTCGTAATAAATTTAAGCAAATATTAAAGACAAGACTATTGATGCATGCTCAACGCTAGGTTCGAGTGAAGCGGAAAAATTAACCTCACATTTATTCTGTCTGGAAAATGGAAAGTGTGATTTAATGAAAATTGAAATAGCAGTTGCAACAGTTCATGGAAGAGCTTATTATGAATTTGTGAACGAACTTTTCAGAAAGAGGTTGCCCTTCTTAAGCTTAAAACCTTGGGATAATATTCCACTCGGTATAAAAGTTGTTTTAACAACTAATGAAGAAAGTAGACAGATTTCGCACCCTCATGTTCTAAGTCTAGAACAAAAACCAAACCCCAAATTCGTTATAGATGAAGCTATTTTGATTATTCGTGGAAAACAAAACTACAAAAAAGTGGTTATCGGAGTTGACCCTGGTAAAACATGCGGTATAGCCATTCTTGGTGATAACATAGTTCTAGAAACCTTGATTTCAACAAACATAGAAGATACATTACATCTTATTATAGACAGTCTGAACCGATTTCCAGCAGAGGTTAAAATAGTTCGAGTGGGAGATGGAACTCCAGATTATACAAAAATGTTAGTTCGATCTTTGTGTACTCATCTGGCAGAAAATGTTTCACTTGAACTAGTTCGGGAAGCAGGGACAAGTCAGCTTGCAACTAAATCTGTTAACCGCAGAGTATTAAGGGACGTGGTTTCAGCAATAAAAATTGCGGGAAGAACCGGAAGAACTTTTTCAAGAAGAATAATAAATAACATATAAAGTGGCAAAATTAAAGACTTGCCTGTTTTGATTTTACCTCGACTCGTGAAATGTTATTGCAGACATCTTTTTCTCTATTGATATTTTCTTTTTGATTTGTTTGTTTGAAAATCCTAAATAGACAATTGACTATTTTATTAATTGGGTATAGGCGTCTAAGTTGTCACGAGCAACGATTGTTAAAGAAGAATTGGTTGAACAGGAAAAGACTTTTCTAGCAACATACATTGAAACAGAAAACGCAAGCATTATTATGATGAGCGAGGGAGAGGATCGTCTTGGCACATTGGCTGTTGCTCTCCCCCAGCAGCAGAAACTGGCCAGTTCGCCTCTTTCCTCAATTTTGCTTGGAGATAGGAACATAATGGTTACAAGAGTTTTGGCTGAACTTCTTTGCCAGCAAACGAAAAAGATTGGTTTAGCCTCAATTTTCATTAGATCCGTTAGAGAACAAGAAGCTGCTCCAATTCTCAGGAGACTCCTGGAGAAAACTCTCACGAAAAATAAAGGTTAACCTAATTATCCAAGTTTTTTACAATTTAGAAATCACTAACATCGAATTATTGAATGAAAAATTTCTACAATTGGGTTCTTGTTCTTTTTGCTGGTTTCCAGCTAACACATATATTGCACTTATTCTATGTAGTTTTGGATTCCCGGAGGAAGTGTTGATGAATTTCGATGTCATAATTGTTGGTGCAGGTCCGGCTGGAATCTTCTCAGCTCTTGAACTAGCTGACAAAACAGATCTTAGCATACTTCTTTTGGATAGAGGTTCAGCTATTGATCAGCGTAAATGTCCTTCAAGTAGAGGTTTAGGTTGCCTAAACTGTGACCCTTGCTTCCTGTTGGCTGGCTGGGGAGGAGCTGGCGCCTACAGTGACGGAAAACTCACGCTATCTACTGAGGTTGGGGGTTGGTTAAACGAGTACTGTAATGAAGAACAGCTTTGGGATCTTTTGCGTTATGTTGATAGTGTTTACATAAAGTATGGGGCAACTAAACATCTTTATGGTGTTGGTCCAGAAAAGTTTGATGAAATCGAAAGAAGAGCATCTCTCGCTGGATTGAAACTTATTTCGCAGAAAGTTAGACATATGGGTACCGAAAAATGTGCTGAGACTCTTCGTAAGATGCGTGATCATCTTGAGGGAAGAATTGAAATTCGACTAAGAACCGATGTTAAAAGTCTGTTGGTAAAAGACTGCAAGATCGAAGGTGTCGAAACTACAAAAGGAGAAAAATTTTTCGGAAAGTATGTAATTGTTGCTCCTGGCAGGATTGGTGCAGAATGGTTAAAGACCGAGTCAGAACTTCTTGGTTTGAAAACTTTGAATAATCCAGTTGATATCGGCGTCAGAGTTGAGCTTCAAGCTGCAATCATGGAAGAATTAACCAAAACATTGTATGAACCCAAGCTGATTTATCACTCCAAATCTTTTGATGATCAGGTGAGAACCTTTTGTGTTTCACCTTTGGGAGAAGTAATTACCGAATCCTATGATGGCGTTTTAACCGTGAACGGACAGAGTTATGCTGAACGGAAAACAAAAAACACGAATTTTGCAATTCTAGTCAGCACTTCCTTTACTGAACCTTTTAGAGAACCAATTGCATATGGAAAATACATAGCACGTCTATCAAACCTGCTCAGTGGAGGAGTAATCATTCAAAGACTAGGCGATCTTAAGGCTGGTCGACGATCAACAGAGGAACGAATAAAACGGAGTCTATGTGTTCCAACCCTAAAGAATGCTACACCAGGCGACCTCAGCTTCGTATTACCTTATCGATATCTTGCTGACATCAAAGAAATGCTAGAAGCCTTGGATAAAGTGTCTCCTGGAGTAAACTCCAATGATACTTTACTCTATGGAATAGAAGTGAAATTCTACTCTTCAAGACTTGAATTAACTGACCAACTTGAAACAAAAATACAGAACCTTTTCACAATCGGTGATGGTGCAGGAGTAAGCCGAGGACTTATTCAGGCATCTGCTTCAGGTGTTATTGTTGCCAAAGAGATTGTAACTCGTTCAAAAAATAAGTAATCTTTTTTGGTGGGGCCGCCCGGATTTGAACCGGGGTCCCGAACGTCCGAGGCTCAGAGCCTAGACCAAACTAGCCGACGGCCCCCAAAGTTTCTAAGTCTTTTGGTAAGTCAAGTTTTAGATAAGGATTCTTGTGTTTTTTTTTAAAAAAACAAATAGTATTTTATTATACAATTGTTTTTTGGGGAAATTGCAGTTTTGCTTTGTGTTTCAAAAAATAAGGTACTGAAAATCTTCTATGGATAAAAGCATTGATATGAATTAAAAAATCTATTCGTCAGCGAATTTACTTCGGTTTCTTTTGAACTTCTTTTTGCATTTGACGCTGCAAAAATAGTATTTTTCTCCGTCGTGAGTAATCTTATATTTGGCTGTTTTTTCATTTAGAATTACTCCACATACGGGGTCTCTAGGCATCAGATTTCCTTCAATTTAACATTAATAAACCCCCTGATAAGCTCTTTGCTTGTTATTTCCAATTTTTCTATTTTCAACTTTTTAAAAAGGGTTTCTTGAACATTGTCTTTTTCATTTCCAGCACACACTATTCGCTTGTTTCGTCTTCTTTTATTAAACCGAGATTTTTTGTAAAAACCCCTAATTGGACTGAATATTAGTTCAGATAACGTTTAATAGATCCTTTTCCTTAACAAAAAGAAGCAATTTGAGGTATTGTGGTTGTTTTTGGAGCCACAGATAGTTGAAAAGGTAAGGAATGTATAATGTCAGAAGTAAAAATTGGAGAAAGGATGAAAATCCCAGTACATAGCGTCTTTCATCAAGAAGCTGGACATGTCGGCAAAGTTGTTTTTATAAGCGAAGATAAAAATACTGTTACAGTCAAATGTGACCGTAAACATGGCGGCAAAACTGTTGCCTTCAATATTGCGCTCCAACCAAGAGATTATTAATTGTTATAATCATTTGCTGTCTTTCATAAATATTAAACAGATTTTCGATAATCAAAAACAATTATTAAATTGTCTCATAGACTTGTGAGTTTTAACTCTCTTAACAATTTCTAAGACATGTATTATTCTATAAAATGAATAATGGCTTGATATCTCGAAAAGAAACTAATCCCTAATTAATCTCTTTTTGATGAACAATATCCATAAAAAATCCTAAGAATTACTTTGGTTAATTATAAAAGAAATTATAAAGAACTTTAAATCGATTTATTAATTGTGTTCGAGACATTTTATATGGAGAAGATTTAATCAAGATGAATTAATTGGGATTGAAAGATGGTTGATAGAAGAACAGACCTATGTGGTTGTGTGTTTGAAATTCAGAAGGGTATCATGGTTTGTGTAAAGCGATTCCTCAAGCATAGCAAACCTAAAAAAAGACGACCTTTCAGAGCAAAAGCTGAATGCGTGAGACCCTGAAAAAGTACATAAACTATTTTTTAATAGATTACGAACATACCCTATAAGGATTAAAATAAAATGACTTCGAGCTTGCTTGATTTCTGTGACCAACCAAAAAAACAAGAAAAGGCGAAGCAGAAGCCATCCATTCCTCCTTCATCACCTTCAAAATCTTTGAATATTCTCAAACAGAACAATCAACAAGAAGCGAAAGCTGCCGTGTACCCCGATTACCCAGAAGACCTGCCCCCCTCGTACCTCGTGGCAGTTAATTATGATGGAAAAAAGCAGCTTGCAACACTCAAACTCTATGAGCCTGTCTCCCAAAAAATCTATTTCTGGGACGACAACACCGGACATAAGCCCTACCTGCTTACAAGTCTTCCTCCCAAGGAGCTTCAGAGACTTAATCGAGTAACAGAACACGTAGGTTTTGACCATTTTGAAACTCTGAAAAAGTTTGATCCTCTCCTCGACAAGCAGGTTACGGTGACAAAGGTTGTTGCAAAGGATCCACTCGCGATAGGTGGCCGTCCAAGTGGGTGTATGAGAGATATAATCCCTGAAGATTACCAAAAAATTTCTGGAATCGAAGAACCACCAAAAGTCTGGGAATCATTCATCCGATATTATCAATCATACATTTACGATAATAATTTGGCTACGGGTATGTTGTACCGCATACAGAACAAAAAATTAATTGCTGTACAGCCAAAGTCATCAAGGGGTAATGTAGACAAGATTCTTTGTCTCTTTAATGATGTTGGAAAAGAGTTTCTTGATAGTGTGGAAAAATGGGCACGTCTACTTGAATCTCCTGCTCCCGAATTTCTTAGAGTTGGTCTCGATATTGAAGTCAGCTCGTCAGTTGCTACACGTGTTCCTGATCCCCAAGATGCTGCTCACCCTGTTGTCTGTGTGGCTTTGTATGGTTCAGACCAGAAGAAGCAGCTTTTTATTCTAAAACGACATTCCATAGAGAGTGGCAACAAAGAACTACCTGCCGACGCGTTTATCAAATATTTTGATTCTGAGAAGAGGTTACTTCAGAAAGTCTTTGAGGCTCTTCGTGAATATCCTTTTGTTTTAACTTTTAACGGCGACGAGTTTGATCTGCCTTATCTCTATAACCGTGCTAGAAATCACTTCAGTTTTGAAAGAAACCAGATTCCAATCGATTTGGGGCGAAGGGTATGTGGTGTTAGCCATGGTGTTCATATCGATCTCTATAAATTCTTCTTCAACCGGTCAATCCAAATCTATGCCTTCGGGAATAAATACAGAGATATAACCCTAAACGAAGTCGGAACTGCACTTCTCGATCTTCCAAAAATAGAGTTTAGCAAGCCTATCTCGGAGTTAAGCTACACAGAACTTGCTGAATATAACCTACGCGACTCAGAAATCACATTAAACTTGACATCCTTCAACGACAATTTGGTTATGAAACTGGCTCTGGCAATTTCTAGGATTTCTCATATGCCCATGGAGGATGTTACTCGACAAGGAGTTTCTCGTTGGATACGCAACTTTCTATACTTTGAGCATAGGCAACGAGGCATGTTAATTCCTAACGCCGAGGATATTCTTGCAATCAAAGGTGGAACAACTACCAAGGCTATTATTAAGGGCAAGAAGTATAAGGGTGCAATAGTTGTTGATCCTATACCCGGAGTCCACTTCAATGTGGCTGTGATGGACTTTGCGAGTCTGTATCCGTCCATCATTAAAGTTTACAATTTGGGTTACCAAACTTTATTATGTAATCATGAAGAATGCAAAGCAAACAAGGTTCCAGAAACCAACCACTGGATATGCACCCGAAATAAAGCTCTTGAAAGCTTGCTTATCGGCTCCCTCAGGGACTTACGAGTCAAGTGGTACAAGAGTAGAGCTAAGGACAAAACTTTATCCCCAGATTTACGAAGTTGGTACAATGTAATCCCAGCTGCCCTTAAAGTAATATTGAATGCAAGCTATGGAGTTTTTGGATCTCCAGCCTTCGGGTTATACTGTCCACCCGTTGCTGAGGCTACAGCTGCAATTGGACGTCATGTTATAACACAAACTATAGAGAAAGCCAGATCTTTAGATATTGATGTACTTTATGGGGACACAGACAGTTTATTTTTGAAAAATCCTGCTCCAGAGCAAATCAAAATCTTGGAAGAGTGGTCCAAAAAGAACATGGGGATGGAGCTTGAAGTAGAAAAGTGGTATCGCTATGCAGTCTTCAGCTCTCGCAAAAAAAATTATCTTGGAATTCTAAGGGGCGGAGGTGTCGATGTCAAGGGAATGACCGGGAAAAAACGACATATACCACCATACATTAAAAAGGCATTTTATGCGTTGGAAGATAGGTTAGAGCAGGTGCATTCGCCGATAGAATTCGAGGAAACAAAAAAAGAAATTAAAAAAATTATTCGAGATCGTTACTTGAGGTTGAAGCAACGACGCTGGGGAGAAACTCCAGAAGAGTTGGCTTTTCATGTTGTTCTTGGTAAACCTCCTGAAGCTTATACAAAAACCACTCCTCAGCATGTGAAAGCTGCTCTTATTTTAAAGAAGATAGGTTATGAGATGAAAGCTGGAGACCTAATAAGCTTTGTTAAAGTTCTAAAAGAACCAAGGGTTAAGCCAGTGCAAATAGCTTCAAATAACGAGATAGATGTAGACAAATATGTTGCTTACTTACAGTCAACTTTTGATCAGATTCTCGATGCTTTGGGATTGGATTTTGAAGAAATAATTGGATTAACAAAACTAGAAAGATTCATGTAGCCTTAAGTATATTTTTCCAAAAAACTGGGTAAGCTTACTGCTGACTTTTATCGTTAACGAACTTGGATTTACTTCCTATATGCGTTACCTCTACTCCTTCCTCGATCGGCCTGCAAGGTAATTCATATTTCTTGAATAGCCACATCAATTCCTTGTATGCTTTTTCATTTACCTCAAGTTCAACAACTTCGGTCATCTCTTCAATAACCGCTGGGTGTTTGGGATTAGCCTTATACAACATCATAAATTCTACATCTTGATCAGATTTCGGTGGAACAGCTATTATCTCCCACAGAGACTTTGCTGGAAAGTTACGAGGAGGATAACGTTTTATTCGTATTTTCTTCAAATTTTCCAGTTCCTCTCTTCCATGCGCCTTTTTAAAATGAACTAGCTCAATAATATAAACGGTCATGGTAACTCAATCTGTACATAGCTTCTAGAAAATTACCAGAAATAATGTAAAATAAAAATCAAGTTTGCTTAATTGGTTATTATCAACTTAAGCTGATTAATGCTATTACATAAAAACTTTAATCTTCTTATTCAGAACAATAAAAGTTCAAGGGCGACATTAATCTTGAATTTGTTTATTGCATCTACTAAAGACATAGCCGGAATGAACATTGCTAAACAACTAATAGAAAAATACGGCTTCGAAAAACTTAACGAAAACTTCTACAAAAATCCAATATTTTTAAAATCTTTTCAGAAAATAAAAATAAAACTACTTTTCGTTGATACTGAGATCGTTGACACTCAATTTTTAGAAAACCTCTTCCATCCACGTTTATTCGTTTTTCTTTCTAGACACAGCAGCATCAAAGGTATCCCAACACTTTCTGTTCACGCCCCAGGCAATCTTTCAGAAGCAAAATTCGGAGGAAAACCTGAAAAAGTTTCTATAGCTGCAGCTTGTGCTATGAAAAGTGCAATCTTACAAATGTCAAAACTGATAAATGAACGAAAACTTGATTTCGAGGTTTCCTATGAATGCACTCATCATGGTCCATCTTTAGATTCGCCAGCTATGTTCGTTGAATTAGGCAGTTCACCAAAGCAATGGGAAGATGTCAAGGCTGCCGAGGTTGTTGCCGATTCAGCGTTTGCTGCAGTTTCTGAGTTTTCTCGATATTCTGCAGTATTAGGAATCGGGGGTCCCCATTATAACACCAAATTCACAAAAATCGCTTTAAGTACTCAAATTGCCTTTGGTCATATTATCCCAAAATATGCTATTGCAGGAATCAATGCTGAAATGATAAAACAGTGTATCGAAAGAACCTTGGAACCTGTGGATTCTGTGTTTCTTGATTGGAAAGGAATTAATGGAGAACATAAAAAGAAAATAATAACAGCACTTGAGGACTGTGGAATACCCTCAGAAAAAATTTAAGTTGTTTCACCTTTTTTACATCTATTATTTTTGTAAAACTGTGCTTCATTTTCATTAATACTGGCCCACTATTTCACAAAAATGTTAGAAACGGGAATTTTTCAGAGATAACTTTACATATTAGAATTCGATTTTGAACTGTGCGAGGAACATTGGGACTAAGATCATTCTTTCAATCAGCATCAAGGTTGCTGAAACTTGCCACAAAACCAGGTAGAACAGAGCTGTGGCTATCAATAAAAATATGTTTTCTGGGTATACTTGCAATTGGTGGAATCGGCTACCTAATTAAAATCATTTTTTCGGGAATCTCGGGAATTACAGGTTGATCAACGATGAGTGAAGAACCCAAAATGTCAACAGCCGTCTTTGCCGTACGAACAACCGCAGGACAAGAAAAAAACGTCGCAAACCTAATCGAAGCAAAAGTAAAAATGAATGAGCTGCAAGTAAAAGCTATACTTGTGCCAGAAATGCTAAAAGGTTATGTTTTCATCGAAGCTGATGGACCACATTCTGTAGAAAAAGCAATAACAGGTGTCAAACACGTAAGATCCAGAGTCCCTGGAGTTGTTGCTTTTCAGGAAGTAGAACGATACATAGTCGTAAAACCTGTTATCGAAAAATTGGATGAGAATGATCTCGTAGAAGTTGTTGGAGGACCATTCAAGGGAATGAGAGCTAAAATAACAAGGGTTGATAAGGCAAAGGAAGATGTAACCCTTGAACTTTTAGAAGCAACCTTCACGTTACCAATAACAGTTCATGCGGACTACGTAAAACTTGTCGAGAAAGTCAAAAAGGAAGAATGAAGAAATGGGCGAAAAAAAGATAGTTGAAGCTTTAGTAAACGGAGGACAAGCCACCGCTGGCCCTCCTCTTGGACCAGCTCTTGGACCATTAGGAGTAAACGTTCTGGCTATTGTAAACAAAATCAACGAGATAACACAGGATTATTCTGGAATGAAAGTGCCGGTGAAGATCAGTGTTGATACCGATAATAAAGAATTTGAAGTAACCGTGGGTACACCTACAACCTCTGCGTTACTTGTTAGCGAATTGGGAGTAACAAAAGGTTCAGGAACTCCTAACACAGAAAAAATCGGTGACATATCTTTGAATGCCGTAGTACGGATTGCGAAAGTTAAAGCTGAAGATGTCTTAGGGAATGACCTAAAGGCAGCGGTTAAAGAGGTTTTAGGCACCGGAGTTAGCATGGGTGTAACAGTAGAGGGAAAAGACCCGCGGGAAGTTCAACAGGAAATCGATGAAGGAAAGCACGACGCTTTGCTACTGAAATAAAACTTAGAGTAACAAGATTTTTATAACTGGCTTTTGTACGTCATTGGCGCGAGGCTTATAGAATGCCATTGAACATGAAAAACCTCCTTGCTGCAGTTAAAGA
>Ga0209536_100010952_pt1 | contig 13324 bp, 20 predicted proteins | sample DeeMarSeWOR28_12_FD_187461 | JGI IMG/M metagenome (GOLD analysis project Ga0209536, IMG submission 187461) | Marine sediment microbial communities from White Oak River estuary, North Carolina - WOR-2-8_12 (SPAdes) (version 2) | ecosystem: Environmental > Aquatic > Marine > Intertidal zone >...
TCTTTTAAATAAAAAGAATACAACAACAATTGTTGCAGTCACGGCAACTAACGCCGCTGCAACGATTTCTGTGGGAAACCCGTTTGAAGAGCCTCCCCCATTTGAGCCTCCACCGTTTGAAGACTCTGAGCCAACTGTGAATTGGTCGGTTAAACCTGCAATTTCGACAGTGTATGTTCCTAGCGTCTGTTTGACGACTTTGAATTCGGTTGTGGTTGAGGCTCCTTTTTCAAGAGTTACTTTTTGGGTATCCGCTATTGTTTGATTAACAAAAAACGCAAGAGTGTACGATCCGGATTGTCCGCCAATGTTGACGACCTGAACCGAGACGGTTATCTCTTCGCCTATATAAGCATCGGTGGGCGTGACTTTAATGTTACTGATTTGGAACTCTGCTGGTGGGGTTAATGGGAACACATAAATTATTTCCCATTGGGCGGGAAACAAAGACAGGAGGGCTACGAGACAACTCCCAAGGGCGAACGCAGTGACGGCCAGCGGTGTATAATCCGAACTTTTGATCTTGGCGCCCACAGTCACGATTTTCGTTTCCGCTTCACATGGTGAGGTTTAGGAATTGAGCCATGATGTCGGAAAACACCCCTTGAGCTGCCCCCAGCTCAGATGTTGTTGTGAAAACCTGAGAATCCGAACATCCTCGGGAACATGAATCCACTTGGCGTGGCTACTCTCGTGATAACTGATGATGTCATAGCGCGGATCTTTGGCTTGCGGAAAGATGAAGGGCATCATCGCGAAGAACAGGATACAAATCCACACGGCGGATGTCAGCAGTATGACTTTGATGGTTGTTTTCACCCTAACCCACCATATTGCCTATTGGCCTCACCAGGGCATGGTCTAACTCTCAGCCCGGTTCCTTACGTGATACACCACCGGTCACTATGGTCCGTGTAGCGCCGCAAGTTCAACCAACAATGCGTAAAGCGATATACGGCAACAGGTTGAACATGATTATCCCTAACTTGAAAAACACCATCCCGCCATAATGTATGGTAGCGAACTGTCCAGCTGATAAGTCGAACCACTGACCATGAAGACGATAGACCCAGTCGTGAGCAAATCTCAGAAATAGAAACCAAAAAAGTAGCAATACCCAATTGATGACGGTACACAACGCAAGAGCATCACCCGCACCCGGACTCACGATCGCTTCACCCCGAGGGCGTGATTGAGCTCATTGAAAGTGTACCCCCTGATTCGCGTCAGCGCCGAAAGATGACATGTCGGTGAACTCCCATAGATGCCCACCGCCTCCGAAACGATAGTATGTAATTGCGAACGTTTTGTCATCGCTCGAACGTCCATACCCTGATAAATGTTTCCGCCCACATCATCATTGTACCCGAGTAGCATTTATCCACGAAGGAAACAATGTATTATGGAATCGATGTATCACATATATAGTGAGGTGTTAACTGGTAGGCTTGTCTGCGAGTACGTAAACCCGTTTTGTGGGGTATTCGAAATCATACGGTCTTCTAACAGTCGCCTCAGCGATTGAAAAGCCTACTCTTTCCAGTTTCCCAGAGACTTCGTCCGGCTCGAACAGCGTACAGTCGAATGATACATCTGTATCCAAAACGTTGTCCTCATGCAGAATACCCTCGCCCTTGTGAAAGGAAACCAGCAACTGGCCCGCTGGTTTCAAGACACGATGCATCTCACGGAAAGCTTCCTCGAGCTTCTGGCGCTCCAAATGGATGATCGAGTACAAAGCTACAATCCCGCCCAAGGATTCCGATGGCATATCAAGATCCGCCATGTCTCCCACCCGGTATTCCACGGTTGGATACCGGCGCTCGGCTTCTGCGATCATCTTCGGGGACAAATCAAATCCCATGGAATTCGCGCCGAGGGTCTGGAGGTGAGCGGCCACGTGTCCCGGCCCGCAACCCAGATCGCAAACAGGGCCATCTGGTACCGCTGTTACGAACCTTTGAAGAAGACTGCGATCAAATGGTTTGCCATTGAGTTCGTCGCAAAAACGGACAGCATACACGGCGGCGAGCTTGTCATAACCGTCTTTGATTTCTCTGCTTGTCTTCATGGCTCCAATTCGTACCGGATTACCTTGGGAATGAATCCGAGGTGCGCAAAAGCAAGGCGCGCTTGCTCGTTGAAATACCAAACACTCAGTTCGATATCCCGGATTTCTTCCTCCCTGGCTTCAGTGATTACTTTTTTTATGAGTGTACGGCCAATGCCCGTGTTCTGAAAATCCGGATGAACCGCGATCTGGTCAATCTCACACCACCGCCGGGCTAGACAAAACGGATTCTCGGACTGTTCATGGAAATGAGCCAAAATGTAGCCAATGGGTGATCCGTTTTCCTCGGCAATCCAGATTCGCACCGTAGGTTTCTGCAAGAGTGATCGGAACCAGTCGATCACCTCAACTGGGTTGGTCGACTTGAAAAAATCAGGTCGCTGTGTTTGGTGAAGTTCGTGCACGATGGCGTTCAAATCCGTCAGATACTTTTCATCCCCGAGATCTGCGTGCCGGATCTTGCTAACCAATTCAGATTCCTCGCTCGTCGAATCCCTCTCCTCACGCTCTGGCCGTGAAGGGGAAAACTGGTTTTGCAATGGGGACCGCCCCCTTTACGAAGGGATTGTTGCCGAAAAGCGGCCTGGTTCTTGTTGTGTCCAACCCGAGTTTATCGGTAAAGAATTGAAATTCGATTGTCCTGTCGTCCTTATCCGCGATGTAGGGGTAGAGTTCCTTCAGGTTTGGGATACGTTCACTCAATATGTCGTATACCTTCAAGCAGCCTTCATTTCGTTCCATAAAAACTAAGCATTGCAGATCGAGTATTTCGTATATGTGTTTTCTCAGGGTGTACAAGACATGATACATGATCAACTTTTCATGCAATACACTGAATTTGTCCGAGATCGGGGTTCGTCGCTTCGCATAGTCATATATCTTTTCGCGATCGTGCATATTACCGGGATCGAGCTTGACCGCTCCGCCACAATTCGTAACAGGCTGCACGTCCACAAATTCTACATACTCATCAATTGGAGTGAATCCACATGCTTCGTAGAAGGGAATCGATTCATGGGTGGCGAACAGAAAGACGGCTTCGTGGCGGCCTTGTGCCCAGTTCAAGCCTGCGTCGAGCAATTGCCTGTTCAAACCTTTGCGTCTCCATTCCGGGAGCGTTCCTACAGCAGAAATTTGCGCTACTCGCGTTGTTTTTCCATTGAGGACGGCATCAAGTAAATAAAAACAAGCGCTAGCGACGATTTTCTCCCCAGCAAAGAATGAAAAGGGAGTATAAGCATTGTCCCAATAACCACCTGCTTCCCATTCAGAGAAGTCCGATCCGAAGATTTCGATCATGAACTCCTTGAAAGCACCTTTTGCTTGCGGATCATCCCAGTATGCGGTTCTCATCGACAAGTCCATGATATCCTCGCACGATTTTTCTTAACTGTCAGAGGGCGATGGCCGCTTTTATGATGTCCGCGGAAAATGGTTTTCCGTGTGCCGGGTACACGGTGGTAGCTCCCTGCTCCAACAATAATCTCCAGCTCTTGATTACCGCTTCAGGATTTTCGGCTAGGATCGGGAGACCTGGTGATAAGCACAGCGGAAATCGATTCATCGCAAGGTCCCCAACAAACACCTCACCGCTATCCAACAATATGCTGACAGATCCCGAAGAATGGCCGGGAGTGTGAATAACCCGCCCAGGTATGCCGTAGTCCGACAACGAGAGGCCTTCATCCTCTATCGGAATGTCCACTTTGACCGCCGGAATATCGATGAGCGGCATGAACAACTTATGCAGACTGATAAAAATCCGGCCCCAGCGTGTTACGCCTGGCGGGAGAGGTTTGAGGGACTGCTCGAGCCAACTCATCTCACAGTGATGCATCGCAAGCATAGCGCCTGTCATTGACTTGAGTTCGCTGGCGGAACCGACATGATCCCAGTGACCGTGGGTCAGCACTATCAACTTCACCTCTTCGGGCCGTATGGAAACTCGCTCGAGGCCACGCAGAAAGGCTTGGCCTTTCTTAGGTGCACCCGCATCCACCGCAATGACGCCGTCTGCCCTCAAGACGAAGCTTTGGTCGAATCCCATAGCGATCGGAATAATGTCAACCGCCATACCACACCCCCATATCCCGTGTCTCCGGCTCCCGTATCACCTACCTCATTGCCTCTGACTCCCGCGTCGGCGGCAGCTGCGGAAATCACACCGCGTCTATCCTTTTTTTAATGTCATGCATAGGCTACTTCCACCGGCGTCATAACGAAATATCTCCCAAGAAAACACATAATTTCAGGTTGTGGGCATAGTGCACCACGGTAACCTAGTCCCCGCAATCTGAACCGGGACCGAAAAACCTGTTGCAATGGCAAAGGTAGCTCAAACGCGAAAGTTGAAACACGTCCCAAGCGGCGATATTGTCCCCCCGCTGATTAACGAAAGCATAAGCCATGGGGCAATTGGAATCAGCGATCGCGTCATAAACAGCTCGGACCGCGCTCAAGTTGCCTGGATCTGGAATCCGGAATAGCATCAACTCCAAATTGCCGGCTTTCCCGAACCATGAGACGGTATCTCCGTTGTTCTCTTGCCGGCAATCGAATTGCTCGACCTTTTCCCTAAGGTGTGACAGATAATCCTGCTCAGGAAGTTGAACAATCTCTGCCCATTTTCTTTCTTCGGATTTCTTCAAAGGGTAAAACATCCGGTAAAGGCCGGGTCTCATTCGCTTGTCTCCCCCATTAGCGATCGGCTCAACGATTCGGCGCGACAAAAACGCTGTCCGGCACATCATTCAGTCGGATGTCGACATACTCGTAGTGGAACTTATTTTCACCTCGTGCGAACTGTGCTCGTGTAAATACCAATAAATCCTGATACCACTCCCAACCGCCAAGCGTCACGAGAATATCTGGTTCCGGATGCGCCAGCGGCCTCTCGTGAATTGGTGCACGCCGCGATAAGTGCGGTGATAGTGAGTACCACAACCCATGCTCATGCCATCGTTTTGCCCGAGCATCCTCGCCCTGCCTCACGACCTGGTGTTCTGCTGCCGCTTGCCGAAAGTGTACGTGAATCTGTCTTTCCGCATATACTCAAAGAGGTTGCTACCTGTCATCCCGACTATTATTTCGTGTTCTTTCAGGTGGTGATCACTGAAAGACAAAACCGCGTGTTCTTTCATGACTCTACAAAGCTCTCGGAGAATCGCTTCGGGTTCGCTGAGATCGTGGAAAATGTCATACAGTAATACGACGTCGATGGAGCGATCAGGGAGGCCGGTATCACATCCTGAGCGAATTGTCGTGACGTTACCGATGCCCGCTTTCATGGCTGCATCTTCAACTTTCTTCACAGCAAGAGGATGAATGTCTTGTGCGTAGACTTCCCCGTGCGCCCCAACCGTTCTGGCAGCAATCATGGTGTAACTCCCCGGACCACAGCCATAATCGAGCACGCGTTGACCGGGCCGAAACTCGACTTCTTCCAGGATTCTCCACCTGGGCCGATACAGGTCTCGGCACTTGATGACAAATGACATGGCTCGGAACATCAGATCATGCATGGGCCTGTCCAAATTGATTCCTCCCCTGGGTCACATACGGTGGCCGCCTTGAACTGTAATCAGTTGACCGGTGACCCACCGCGCTTGTTCCGACGCCAAAAACACGATCACATCCGCCACGACTTCGGGTTGCCCCACGCGCCCCAAGGGGATATCGGCGGCAACCATGGCCGTGATAATCACGACCATCCACTAAATGGACGTATCGGCCCGTTCAGCCTTTCTGGTTGCCCACTCCCTTTCGAGAATGGCGTAAATCAAATCGTCTGCCCAGTTACCCTTGATCCAAAGACTCTCGACCATATGCGCCTCTTTTCGCATACCAACCCGTTCCATGAGAGCAATCGAGGCAAGGTTTCGAGGATCAACCGACCCGATGACTCGGTGTTTTTTCAAATTGACGAAGAGGTATTCAAGCGCCCCCTTCAGGGCTTCTGTAGCATACCCCTGGCCCTGGAAGGTCGGTGCCAAGGTTATTCCGATCTCGGCTTGGCGTCGTTCTGATACGAGTGTGTGCAGACCCAAATCTCCAATCAATTTACCGGAAGATCCAATGGTGATAGCAAGTTGGAACCAGGCGCCTGGTGTATCTGGTTCCAGTTTCAATTGATCCTCGATGAACGACTGTATTTCTGCGACCGAACCCGGCGCCCAGCACTGATACCGCGACACTTCTGAATCAGAGCGGTAGTTGTAAATTCCCTCAGCGTCGCTCAACTCGAGGCGCCGGAGGATCAACTGTTCTGTCACAATATTAGAGAACACGACTCCCTCAGTTTTCAAAATTGAGGCCTGATATAGCACACTTGGTCCGGGTCACTCGACCTGACGCTTGCTCCGTAAGCGATGCGATGGGTAGAGCCGGCAGTTGCATGTGCGTATCAGGTGTCACCGCTTATTGGTACATCTTTCACAAGCAGAACCGCCCAGTCTCGCCATAGTTTGGGGTGGTCCGATATTGTTAAACCGGAGTCCCGAGCCATCGCCCGCGTGGCTTCACACTCTGCTGCCGAGGCGTGATGGCGTGGTTCAACGACGAGGAACATGCCACCCGGCTTCAAAGCTCGATACACGTTGCTCATAAGACGCCTGGCATCTGTAGCATGATGAATGACGTATACGGCCAGTGCAAATTCAACCTGGCCAGTCACGTCATCGATCCCAAGATCCTGTTCTGTACAAGCTCGTGACTCGATTTGTGTCGACACGTCGGTTTGCTCAGCTCGTTTTTTTAACGCTTCTATAGCCGCCGGTTGAGGATCGACGGCAATGACGCGTCCGTTTGATCCAACCAGCCGTGCCATGCCAATACTGTAACTACCTTCACCACAGCCAACATCAAGAACGGTCATCCCCTGTTTGACATACCTCTTTAACATTCTCTCAGGTTTTTCGAGGAGATGCCTCAGAGGCTTGGACAGGAGAAAATCGAGCCACCGGGTTATAGGTCCGCTACTCATTTGATAGTTACCAACGTTTCACCATGGGTCGACAGCTGCTCTTTCCGCCATCTCGGCAAAGAATATCCAGAGGCTGTTTGGGTCCGGGACGCAGAAGCGCCTCATTCACTGTTTTGTGAAGGCCAAACTTCTAGTTGCCCGCCACGAAGCCTATATAAGTCGGGGGAAACGAATCCTCCCAGACGGAGACGTACGCGTTGGCATCGTAGTCGAAGTAGCCCAGGAAAACAAATCCGAGCAGCATTAGTTTTCGCCCTGGTTCCAGCGAGATTGATGGTAGCACCCATACAACCAGAAGGCACGCGAATGCTAGGAATCTGCCTCCCGGCGTCTTTATACTTTAATACGATGCTGCCGATCCGTGTCGGCCGTCAAGCCACTTGTGCCACTAGTTATTCATCTTGATGGCAGCGAGCTTCTTGACGACTTCACAATCTTTCTTATTCCCGACTTCAATACGCACGCCTCTCCCCTCAGCATATTTCTTCGCTTTATCTATAACTGTCAGGACCGACTTAGGTAAGGCGCTCTCGTGAGCTGCTTTGACTGCCTTCTCCCCCAGCACGAATCCCACTAAAATGTTGCCCTCACATGGGGTCATATACAAAACAGTACGCTTTTTCTGCTTGAGCCGTAGCGACCACCCCCAGTTCTTACCACCGAAATTCCACATTTGATCCAAGGGTTCGTATTCTGATTTTAAAAAGGTTATGAGACTCTCCCAATGTTCATGACTTCGGCCAAGCACCCTCTTGAGTTCTTTAACGTCCGGGACTTTTGACTTGTCATCGAGCGCACTCAGAGCCATTTCCAATACCTCCGCTTTTGAAAATCTTGCCAATAACCCGCGGATACTGTAAGCGATTGTCCAGTCAAGCAGACTGTTGGGCAATTTCCCGACTGTCGAAAACAAGCAATATCTCGGTGATTCGTTGACCCACAGTCTTGAAATGCTGCGCCAGGAAACGCTCTAAGGCATTGATGTCTCCGGCACATAAGGCGCGAATATACTGGTCGGCTAATTCACTTGGCTTCATGGTCATCGTTTCGCCTAATGGTTTGGTGCTCTCCTGCGTCGCCCTGCGTGGACCATCCAGCGACAAGACAGAGTGTAAGCGCTGTCAGGTTTTTTTGCGTGTAATATCATCAGGCCGGATTTTTCCGGCGGCAATGCTCTCTAACCGGCTTATAGAATGAATGTTCTCGAACAAGTCCAAGTCCAAGCATTTCTGATATATTTCACGGGGTATAGTGACGACTATTTCGGTGCCTTAAGAAGTGCGCGACCAAATTCTTTCCGCAAGTAATGAAGCACTTTCCTGTCAGGCGGTGTATCCAATCTCAGAATGCGTGGGCCCCGCTGCAGATGGAGTTTCAGGAGTGCCGGACCGAACCAAAGTGCAATGCGCCAATCAGTTGTGATGTATGAGCCAAATCCGAGGTTTCCACTGCCAATGAATACTTGGTCTCCCTCGAGGTCAATCTTGCCAATTCTAAAACCTGCCGCCTGAATTCGCTTCGCGTAATCCGGGCTAGTCCCGTGGTAAAAAGTCTCCGCAAGATCTCTCGAGCGATGAGTCATTTCTGGCCTGCTCGGCACAACGCCGTCGTTAAGCCACAGCTTGGTCTAGTGCGGCTCTGGCGACCGCCAGAACCGTGACAAAGCTGATCCGCAAGCTTCACCAGGCGGTTAGGCAAGCGGACTGAATCCTACACTCACCCGGCGTCAGTGTACGCTGCTTAGCGAGGTTAGTAGCCCCTCACGAAAATCAGATCCCTCTACGAAAAAGCCACCCAACACAGACAGGCCACGTTCCCGACCGACATCGGTCTGATCGATGGGGGTCTGCCCCCCTACGGTCAGGAACACGGTCCGCAAGGTGTCGCCACGGATGCGATAGAAGAGCTGATCCCCTTTGATAATATTGCGTTCGCGTAGTGGTGAGAACCAGTTGGGCAGACCTTGAGCAATCATCTCGTATTCAGCCTCTGTGAGGATACCGGCTTGCCAAGTTCGCCGGAGATTGGAAACAATACCATCTAGGAAACGGTCCAATCCCACGGTGCGCAGAAATTCGATCCGAGCCCATGCGTCTTGACTATATATACCGATATGTGCCACCGAATCAGGGGCCGCTTCACGAGGTTGTGGTCCCAGCCAGGGCGCGAGCTGCCGGGCGGTGTCAGGACCGAGCCAGAGATCCAGTGTCAAGACATTGACCTTGAAGATGGTCTTCTCCAGCAGCATGTCCATGCGCACCGCCGGGTGCAGAGTCGGCTCAGCTATGGGCCCGCCTTGCTGGGCCCATCCCGAAGCAACCAGGAGACCGATGGTTAGCTCAACAACCACAACAAGGGCCGCCACAACCATCCTACACCTCCTTGGCGAACTCCTCTTGTAACGAATCCGTGTCCCAGCCGGCATCACGGCTTTCTCCTTTGTCCTGTTTTTCCTCAAGCAAGGTCTGTTCGAGGTCCTGAATCCGTTTTCTGGCGGCTGTGATGTAAGCCTTTTTATCGTGCCGCATCTCGGCGAGCTCATGCACCGATTCCTCATCGTGACGGCGGAAATACTTCGCGGCACGGTGGGCCTGATATGCTCGAGCGCCTACGAGCCGCAACGTGTCGACGGCCATCTGCAAGGAGGTGTCGAAGGTCTCACGATAGACGTGTGTCACACCAGCGTCGAGAAGTTCGTAAGCCTGCGGCCGATCGCTCGCCCGCGCCATGATAGTCAGGTGGGGGAAATGCTTCTGGATCGTCCGGACCATTTCCAGAATCTTGTTATCGTCGTCCAAGGCAAGAACAATCAGACGTGCTCTTTCGGCACCCGCAGCGCACAGAAGGTCGTATCTGGAAGCATCGCCATAATAGACCTTGAAACCGAGTCGGCGCAACACCTCCACATGGTCGGAATCGTACTCCAAAACCGTGGTCTTGACCTCTTGCGCCGCAAGCAGGCGTCCCACGATGTTCCCGAAGCGACCGAAACCGGCGATGATGACCGGGTTCTCTTCCGCAATCTCGTCCGGATCCCGGTCGACTTTTTCCTTGGTGCCAATCCGCGGTAGGAGGATCTTTTCGTTGACGGCCATGAATACGGGTGTCAACGCCATGGAAATGGCCACGACCGCAATCAAAGGATTGGCCGTCTCTCGGGAGATCACTCCACTCTGCGTTGCGAACGAGAAAAGCACATAGGCGAACTCGCCCCCTTGGGCGAGGGCAAAGGCGAAGATGAGGTTTTGATCCATCCCCATCTTGAACACGCGGCCGAGTATGAACAAGATCACGAATTTCACCACGAAGAGCATACCCACAAGCCCGGCAATGGTGCCGGGGTTGGTGAGCACGAGGTCGAAGTCGATGGAGGCGCCCACGGCAATGAAGAAAACGGCCAGGAGCAATCCCTTGAAGGGTTCGATATCGCTTTCGAGCTCGTGTCGGTATTCGTTGTCGGCAAGCACCACACCGGCGATAAAGGTGCCGAGTGCGGGGCTCAAACCAATCTTGTTCATGAGTAAGGCCACACCGATGACGAGCATCAAGGCCGCGGCGGTGAAGATCTCGGGCAGACGCGTCCGGGCGATGAACCGCAGGACATGTCTGGCGAGGAATCGCCCGGCCAACACGATTCCCGCGACGACAGCCAGAACGACCAGGGTCTGCGCCCAGCCCGGCAAGCCGGCCACCCAGGTCACACCCTCCGCCGTCGTGTGACCGCCCGTTCCGTCACCATGATGTTGGACGGCACCCGACGCCAGCAAGGGTAAGAGGGCCAGCATGGGGATAACGGCGATGTCCTGGAACAGCAGCACGGAAAAAGCGCTTTGACCGGCATCGGTCCTGCCGAGGTTTTTCTCGGCAAGGATTTGCAACACGAAGGCTGTCGACGAAAGGGCGAGGGTCATACCGACAGCCACCGCTGCGGGCCAAGCGAGTCCGCAAAACAAACCGACCGCTGCAATGGCCGCTGTCGACAAGCCGACCTGCAGACCACCCAGGCCGAGCAACTGGCCGCGTAAGCGCCAGAGGCGGGACGGCTGGAGTTCCAGGCCGATGAGGAACAGCATCATCACCACGCCGAACTCGGCAAAATGCATGACATCCTGGCCCTCCTCTCCGATCAATCCGATACCGAAAGGCCCGATGACCATGCCCGCGACCAGATAACCGAGTACAGAACCCAACCCGAGACGCTTGGCGATCGGTACCGAGACGACCGCTGCAGTCAAATAGACGAATGCTTGGTAGAAGAACTCCTGACCGTGCATGGATTCCTCCAGTTCATTCGGTGAGGATGGCATCGAGACGACTGTTCAGCCGCGGATGCTGGCGGCTTGCCTCGATGTCAACCCGTCCGTCACGAAAAGCTTCAAGAAGTCGTTTGTAATCCAGGGCGTGGTTATGGATGGCGTCTGTCGTCATGCCGTGTGTGCCGTGAACCACAAAAGGTGGCAAGTAATCGATACCGCAGAGGCGGGCTGTCTGTTCGATGGGGACGAGTAATTCACGGACGGTGAAACGGTTCAGACCCTTCCGGTGGTAAGCCGCTTCGCCGCCACCTGCTGAGATCGCGTTGAACATCGTCTTACCGCGCAGAGCGTCACCCTCTTTGCCGTAGGCCCATCCATGCTCCAACACGAGGTCTTGCCATTCCTTGAGGATCGCCGGAGTGCTGTACCAGAACAGCGGGTGTTGGAATACGATGATGTCGTGTTCCGCCAAGAGTTTTTGCTCGAAGCTGATGTCGATGTCGAAGCCAGGATAAGCCTCGTACAGATCATGAAAGGTGATGCCGGGCAGATCCTGGACGTAGCGCACCAGCACCCGGTTGACCCGGGATTTTTCCAGCGCTGGATGCGCGAACAATATCAAGATTCGCTGATTTGGCATAAAACCCGCCGCTCTCGTGTTAAATCAGAGGAATTTCCGCACCTGGCATGTCAATGAAGAGATGGTCAAGGGCCATCCAATCCCCCCGACTGTTAGCAATGTCAGGACAAAAAAGCAAGAGATCACCCGGCAATACCCAAGGTCTGTTCGTTTATTTCCCGCGACCCAACCTGATCGGCAAATCCACGGCCCATGCCGGTCACACTAACATATATTTGCGCATCGACACTGTCGATGAGGCGAATCTCGACCCCGAACGGGGAAGGGCCGAACCGGTTTCAAGGTGAACAGTGCGGCGTAAGGGCCGGATCGTGCATACCTTGTGTCGGCGCCCAGAAGCGGCCGTCCGCTACGATGACCCTGGAGCGCCTTCTAGCGAGTTAAAACCCAGAGGTGAATTTTTATGAAATCGTCCCTCTTCATTATAGTCTCGGTCGCGGTTATCGCCCTGGCGGCCGGCGTACTGTATCTGCGCTCGCACGGCGGCGTGCAGGAGGTGCGGGCTGGCGAAAGGTCCGGCTCCCTCTACGACATCAAGACGCGGACCCTCGAGGGCGAAGCTACCGACCTGTCGGATTATCGCGGCAAGGTCGCGTTGGTCGTCAACCTGGCCAGCAAGTGCGGGCTGACCCCCCAGTACGAGGGGCTGGAAAAGCTCTACCGCGAGCTGGCGCCCCGCGGCTTCGTGATCCTCGGTTTCCCGAGCAACGACTTTATGGGCCAGGAGCCCGGCACGCCGGAGGAGATCCGGCAGTTCTGCACCACACGCTACGACGTGACCTTCCCCCTATTCGAGAAGGTGAAGGTCAAGGGAGACGACAAGTGTGAGGTCTACAGTCTGCTGACTACACACCTGAAGGAGCCGGACTGGAACTTCACCAAGTACTTGGTCGATCCCGAGGGGAAAGTGGTCAACCGCTTCAGCCCCCGCACCAAGCCCGATGACGAGGATTTGCGCGCGAGGATCGAAGAGCTGCTTGCGGTCGATGATGAGTAAAGCTAGCTGGATTGGACTTGACCGAGGTCGAGCCGCGACTATTGCGTCAGGAACGCTGACGACCCTTTTGATCCTTGCCACGATCACTGGAGGCAGCATGGACAGCACAGCCGTGACGATTTTCGACTTCGGCCGCCCGGATGGGCCCGCCTGGCGCTCGGTCGACGACGTGGTGATGGGCGGTATCTCCAGCAGCCGCCTGCACCCGACCAGCGAGGGAACTGCGCTGTTCGAGGGGGAGCTCTCCCTCGAGAACCGCGGTGGTTTCGCCTCGGTGCGCACCGCGCTGGGGCCACTCGACCTTTCCGCTTACACTGGTGTCGAGATCCGTGTCCGCGGCGACGGCAAGCGTTACCGGCTGCGCTTTAGGACAAACGAA
>Ga0209536_100010953_pt1 | contig 13324 bp, 20 predicted proteins | sample DeeMarSeWOR28_12_FD_187461 | JGI IMG/M metagenome (GOLD analysis project Ga0209536, IMG submission 187461) | Marine sediment microbial communities from White Oak River estuary, North Carolina - WOR-2-8_12 (SPAdes) (version 2) | ecosystem: Environmental > Aquatic > Marine > Intertidal zone >...
TCGAACGCCTGGCCTCATCCCTGGATGTGCCCATTACCGTGAAAATGAGAATTGGTTTTGACCATGTTGATCTTACCGGCTTGGTTGCCATGGCCCGGAATTGCGAGGCATCCGGGGCAGCAGCGCTCTTTGTGCACGGCCGCACCTGCAAACAGCTTTACCGTGGAAGGGTCGATCACGAGGCGATCAGGGTGGTCAAGCAAAGCGTGACCATCCCGGTCATTGGCTCTGGAGACGTCCTTTCCCCGGAGCTGGCCAAAAAGATGTTCGATGCGACCGGCTGTGACGGCGTGCTGGTGGCGCGCGGGGCTATGGGCGATCCCTGGATCTTTGAGCGCATCGCAAGTTATCTTAAGACCGGCCAAAAACAGGCGGAAGTCGGGCTGGCTCAGAGGAAAAAGGTCCTGCTCCGGCATCTGGCGTATATGGAGAAATACCGGCAGAGCCGGCCGAGCAACAAGATCGGCCTGATGCGAAAGATCGCTTTGCTCTATCTAAGGTCTTTTCCCGGCGCGCCCGGGATACGGGCCCGGATCACTGGCGTAAGAGATCATCGGGAATTAGTTGAGGTTATAAACGGGATCAGGATCTGATCTTTGGCGGACAAAGGTGGGGTTGAAGTAAATCTGGAAGTGAGCGATAATACCGCTGGCCATGCACGAGCATAAGCATTCCCATGCCGAAGAATACGGGAGCAATCGGAACGCCTTAGCCATCGCGCTTTCCATTGCCGCCTTGATGATGGTGGTGGAGTTCGTGGGCGGCCTGTTCAGCGGCAGCCTGGCCCTGCTTTCTGATGCCGGCCACATGCTGACCGACACCTCAGCCCTGGCCCTGGCCCTGTTCGCCCTCTGGTTCTCCCGGCGTCCCGCCACGACCGAAAAGACCTATGGTTTTTACCGCGCGGAGATCCTGGCGGCCCTGCTCAACGGTTCGCTCTTGATCCTCATCGCCGCCTATATCTTCTACGAGGCGGTCCAGCGGCTCATAAACCCGACCGAAGTGATCGGCGGCCTGATGCTGGGGGTCGCGATCATCGGCCTGGCGGCCAACCTTGTCGGCGCGTTCGTCCTTTCCCGCGCCAGCAAGGGGAACCTGAACGTTAAAGCCGCCCTCTGGCATATCCTTTCGGATGCCTTTTCCTCGGTGGGGGTAATTGTTGGCGGTTTGATCATCATCTTCACCGGCCAGACCATGGTCGACCCGATCATCGGCCTGGTCATCGGCGTGGTCATCCTGCGCGGCGCCTGGCGGATCGTCAGGGAATCGGTCGATATCCTGCTGGAGGCCACCCCCCGCGACATCAAACATGAAGAAGTGGAGAAAGCGATGTTGAGCGTAAAGGGCGTCAAAGATATCCATGACCTCCATATCTGGGCGATCTCTTCCGGTATGCGGGCGCTTTCGGCCCATGTGTTGATCGATGACGTGCTCGTGAGCCAGTGCGGAGAGGTGTCAAGAACATTAAAGAAGATCCTCAAAGGCAAATTCGGCATTTCACATGCTACCCTGGAATTTGAATGCAGGAGCTGTCCGGAGGGCCTGGTCTGCCGGATCGAGGGGGAGGAGAAATAATGGCAGAAATGCACCATGACCATACCTGTGCGACCTGCGAGCCGCCAAAGAAGAGCCCATTCTGGAAGAATAAGATCCTCATCATTTCCATGATCTATGTTCTGGTCTTTGCTCTGGGCAGCTATCTCAGTTTGCTTGCCCCGCTCAGAGAGGCGCTTTGGATGTATATCCGGACCATTGCCTGGGCGGTCATCTTCGGTCTGTTCCTGGGCGGGATCATTGACTGGCTGGTGCCCTCAGAATATGTTTCGGCCATCCTGGCGCAGAAGAAAAAGCGCGCCATCGTGTATTCGGTCCTGACCGGCTTTCTCATGTCCGCCTGCAGCCATGGCATCCTGGCTTTGGCTATACAATTATATAAGAAGGGCGCCTCAGTTCCGGCGGTGGTGGCATTTCTTTTGGCCAGCCCCTGGGCGAACCTTCCCCTGACCATCATCATGTTCGGATTCTTTGGCTTCAAGGCCTTTTTTATTATAATTTCCGCGGTCGTTATCGCCCTGGTCACCGGTTATGTGTTCATGTTCCTGGACAGCCGTTCCCTGGTGGAGCGGAACCCGAACACGGTCGAGACGGCAGAGGATTTTTCGGTGCTAAAGGACGCGGGCCAGAGGTTAAAACAAGTGAAGATCAATTTTTCCACCGCTTTAAAAGGGATCAGATCGGTCTGGGCGGGCAGTCTTTCGCTGGCGAACATGGTGCTGTGGTGGATCATGCTGGGCATGCTGCTGGCCAGCGCGGCCGCGGCATACCTTCCTCCGGGCTTCATGCAGCAGTACATGGGGCCGACCATCCTGGGCATGATAATCACTCTCCTGGTCGCCACCATTATGGAGATCTGTTCGGAGGGTACTGCGCCCATGGCCTTTGAGATCTTTCGCCAGACCGGCGCGCTCGGGAACAGCTTTGTGTTCTTAATGGCAGGGGTGGTGACGGATTATACCGAGATCGGACTGCTCTGGACCAATGTCGGGTGGAGGACGGCGGTCTGGCTGCCGCTCGTGACCGTGCCGCAGGTCATAATTCTGGGGGTCCTGGCTAACATTTTATTTTGATTGTGCTATAATATTGCCGCGGAGGTGAAAACAATGATGATGTCAGGTGGCTTCGGTTTTTTCTGGGTAATGCTGTTCCTTAACCTTATTTTTGTCGGGTTCGCGTACATGATCTGGGTCATGGCGGAAAAAGAAAAGGGTGTGATGAAGACCGTCGGCCGGGTCATCGCAGCGGCGATCGCCGCTTTGGCGGTGCTTTTCTTTTTGTACGGGGGATTTTATGGCGGTTTGATGGGGAGGGGGATATACCGCGGGATGTGCCGGGAGCCCGGGATGTGGGGGCCAAAGAGCATGCGCCACATGATGCTGCTTCCGGAAAATGAGCGTTATCAATATATGAAGAAGATGAAGAGGAGCCCCCAGCTCCGGGAATGGATCAATGAATACATGGATGAACAGGGCAAGCGATCATTGGGGGAGGTGACAAGATGGCGATCTCAAGCGTGACCATCGAGGACGGGTGCACGGCCTGCGCGCTTTGCGAGCAGATCTGCCCCGAGGTCTTTGAGATGAGCGGAGATGTGGCAAAGGTCAAGGACGGGGTGGACTTCAATCAGTTCGAGGATAAGATAAAAGAGTGCGTTGACAGTTGTCCGGCAACTGTTATAAAAGCAGCTTAAATCCTTCGGTAATATTTTCGGAATCAAGGCCCCATTATTTGGGGCCTTTTCTTTTTGCAAAAAAGCACTTGACAAGTTCCCCGTAATAGGTATAATAAGTACTGATTATGAAGATTACAAGAGCTTCGGATTACGCGATCCGGTTGCTGGCCCATCTGGCTTCCAATGGCTTAGAGGGCAAAAGCGATGAGCTTGCCCGCGACCTGGATATCCCTTTTAACCACCTGGCCAAGCTGGTCCAGGCGCTGGCCAGGCGCGGTTATCTGGCGACACGTAGGGGGAAGGGCGGAGGTATTAAGCTGGCGGTCGACCCCCGCGACATCAGTCTCCGGCAGGTCATTGAAGCGGTGGAGGGGCCGCTGGTCATCAGTAATTGCCTCTTTCACCGGGAGATCTGCCGCTTCAGCCCAAAATGCCGGGCGCGCCAGTGCCTGGCATTGGTGCGGCAAAAGATCAACGAGGTTTTTTCCGCTACCACCATCTTTGATCTGGGCATCACAAATTGAGCGTAAGGAGGTGGGAACATGACGCTTGAAGAGCTGAGCGCCTTTTTGGACAGCAACCGGCAGGTCGAGTGGGCGAGGGATGAGCAGGGTAATATATATTTAAGGCATGCTGTTTATGACGGACCGAACGAAAAGGTGAAGATAGAGCCGAAAGCGCTAAGGGAGCTCACCGCGCAAAAACTGGAGCATATCCTGGTCGACGGCAGGAATATCGAGCATATTACCCGCGTGACCGGATATTTTTCCAGGGTATCTGGGTGGAACAGGGGAAAAAGGGGAGAATTGGAGGATAGACACCGAGCCGCTTTAAATTAGCTGGCTTTAAGTTCCGTTAAGGCAGGAATCCGTTTGCGGCAGATAGGCGGGCGGGTATCTGCCCTTTTTTATTCAATCTTGACCAAATCAATCAAGTTAGTGTATAATAAACTGGACATTTAGCGTGTAGTTGTCGATAATATATCACAGCAATGCATTTTTCGATCAAAGTACAATATGGCATTCAGGCAGCGCTGGAGCTGGCGCGCAAATATAACGCCGGTCCGGTGCAGATCGGTGATATTGCCCGGGCGCAGAAGATCCCGGTGCGCTACCTGGAGCAGTTGCTGCTGGTCCTGAAGAAAAGGCACTTGCTGGCCAGCGTGCGCGGCAAGGAAGGCGGATACAGCCTGGCCAGGCATCCCAGCGATATCTCCGTGCTGGAGATTATTGAGGCGCTGGACGGCCCTATTGATCTGGCGAGCAAGAGGCTGAAAAAGATCCCGGTGCTCTTTGATCTTTTCGAGGGCTTGCAATCCACGGTCAGGGAGTATTTAGGCAGAACAACCCTTGAGGACCTGGTCCTCAAGGTCGGGCGCAGGGAAAGCGCCTACATTTATAATATCTAAAGGGGTGAGATTATGGCAAGGATAGCAAAAGATGTGACCGAGCTGGTCGGGAACACCCCGCTGGTCAGGCTGAACAAGGTCGCCAAAGATGCGGCCGGTGAGGTCGTGGCCAAGCTTGAGACCTTCAATCCCTGTTCCAGTGTCAAGGACCGCATTGGCGTGGCCATGATCGAGGCGGCAGAAAGGGAGGGCAGGATCTGCGAGGGGGCCACTATCATTGAGCCGACCTCGGGCAATACGGGGATCGGCCTGGCTTTTGTCTGTGCGGCCAGGGGATATACGCTGGTCCTGACCATGCCGGATACCATGAGCGTTGAGCGCCGGAACCTGCTGAAGGCGTTGGGCGCGGAGATCGTGCTGACGGAAGGGGCCAGGGGCATGCGGGGTGCGGTGGAAAAAGCCGAGGAGCTGGTCTCCCAGAACAAGAACGCCTTCATGCCGCAGCAGTTCAAGAACCTGGCTAACCCCGACATCCACCGGCGGACTACGGCTGAGGAGATCTGGAAGGATACCGACGGCAAAGTCGATATTTTTGTGGCCGGCGTGGGCACGGGCGGCACCATAACCGGAGTGGGGCAGGCCCTGAAAGCCAAGAAGGCATCCGTAAAGATCATTGCGGTGGAGCCGGCTGATTCCGCGGTTCTTTCAGGCGGCGAACCCGGCCCGCATTTGATCCAGGGGATCGGCGCGGGCTTTGTTCCGGACGTGCTTGACCGGAAGGTCTTGGACGAGGTGGTTAAAGTAACGGATGAAGAGGCGTTCACCATGACCCGGCGACTGGCCCAGGAAGAAGGGATATTGACGGGGATCTCCTCAGGTGCGGCAGTGGTTGCGGCGCTTGAGGTGGCCGGAAGAAAAGAGAGCAGGGGGAAGCTGATCGTTGTTCTTCTGCCCGACACGGGTGAACGCTATTTAAGCACCCTCTTGTTCAAGGAGTAGAAAGGAGCTGGTCAAAATGGCAAAGACGATCGAGGAAATAAACGAAAGGATCGGGAAGGGCAAGGCTGTCGTGGTCAACGCGGAGGAGGTCATTGAGATAGTCGCCAAAAAGGGGTTGGCCCAGGCGGCGAAGGAAGTGGACGTTGTCACCACCGGGACTTTTGGTCCCATGTGCTCTTCCGGCGCTTATTTTAACTTTGGCCACACCAAGCCGAAGCTGAAAGCGGGCGGCGGCAGGGCTTTAGTCAATAATGTGCCGGCCTACACGGGCTGGGCCGCGGTCGACCTGTATCTCGGGGCCACCGCGGCGACCGTCGATGATCCGCTGAACAAGATCCATCCGGGCGAATTTGCCTATGGCGGCGGCCACGTGATCGAGGACCTGGTGGCGGGCAGGGATGTTCGTCTTCAGGTGGAGGCTTACGGCACGGACTGTTATCCGAGAAAGCACCTGGATACCTGGGTCAACATCAGGGACCTCAATGAAGCGGTGCTTTTCAATTCCAGGAATGCTTATCAGAACTACAATGTCGCGGTCAATCTGTCGGACAAGACCATCTATACTTATCTGGGGACATTGAAGCCCAAGCTGGGCAATGCCAATTACTGCAGCGCGGGCCAGCTTTCGCCCCTGCTCAATGACCCATTTTATAAGACCATCGGGATCGGCACGCGGATCTGGTTGGGGGGCGGCACGGGGTATGTGGCCTGGCAGGGGACCCAACATAACCCGCACGCTCCCCGGCTGGGCAACGGTGTTCCCAAACGGCCGGCCGGGACCTTGGCGGTTATCGGGGACCTGAAGAAGATGAGCCCCAAGTGGATCAAGGGCGTCAGTTTTGTGGGCTATGGCGTTTCGCTGAACGTGGGCATCGGTATCCCGATCCCGATCCTCAACGAGGAGACACTGAAGTATACTGCGGTCAAGGATGAGGATATCATCGCGGCGATCGTTGATTACAGCGACGCTTATCCTAACGGCAGATCTGACGTGCTGGGTGAGGTGGATTACAGGACCGTCAAGAGCGGCCAGATTGAGGTCAAGGGCAAGAAGGTGCCGACCTCGGGGATCTCAAGCTATAAGGCAGCTCTGGAGATCGCCAATGACCTTAAGGACAAGATCAAGAAAGGCGAGTTCCTGCTGACCGAGAAAGTCGCTGGCCTGCCGGTGGGCGATGCCGCGCCCAAGTTCAAGCCGCTCAAAGAACGCCCGGTAAAGGAGGAGAAGTAATATGGTCGCCAAGAAGATAGTCCTTACCTTTCCCAAGGAAAAGATCGACAAACCGATCGTGTATAAACTGATCAAAGAGTTCAATTTGAGCTTTAACATCCTGAAGGCGAGCATTACTCCTGATCAGGAAGGGCATTTGGTGCTGGAGCTGGATGGGGATAAGGCCGAGATCGACAGGGGGATCAAGCACCTCAAAGAAGAAGGGGTCAAGGTCGAGCCCCTGAGCAAGGAGATCAAGGTCAACTGGGACAAATGCACCCAGTGCAGCGCCTGTGTCTCGATCTGCCCCACGGACGCTCTTTACGTCAAGGACCGCAAGACCATGGAAGTGGCCTTTGATCCGGAAAAGTGCATTGCCTGCGAGCTCTGCATCCGGCCCTGCCCGCCGCGCGCCATAGAAGTTCATTTTTAAGGGGATCTGTGGTAAAATAGTTCCTCTTGGAGGTGGCCTATGTCACAAGTCAATGTCAAGGTCTTGAACAGGGAGTATTCTTTAGGTTCGACCGCTTGCGGAGTGTTGGGTGTTGTCAGCTTTATCGCCCTGACCGTTGCCGGAGCCTATATCCGTATTCCCCTGCCGTTCACGCCGGTGCCGATCACGCTCCAGACCTTTTTCGTGCTGCTGGCCGGCGCTGTTCTTGGCAAGAAACTGGGGTCGTTGAGCCAGGCCGGATACCTTTTGATCGGGATCTTCGGTCTGCCCGTGTTCACGGGGGGGCTTTATGGGTTGGCGCGGCTTTTCGGCCCGACCGGCGGCTATCTGATCGGCTTTGTCCTGGCTTCATACGTCATAGGCAAGCTTTTAGCCGCAGATGAGGACGCTTCCTATCCCAGGATCGTTGGGGCAATGCTGGTCGGGTTGACCGTCCTCTTTGCGGCGGGGACCTTCCAGCTGACCCTGGTGATGCGGCTATCCCTTCAGAACGCGGTCGCCATGGGCGTCCTGCCTTTCGTGATGGGGGATGCGGTCAAGCTTTTGGCCGCGGCCACCATCTACCAGCGGGTACAGAAGCGGGCAAGGTCTGTTTACCCGAACCCCTAGCTTCCGTCAAAACTATGTCCAGAAAACTCGAGGAACTCAGTTCCCTTCTTAAAGGCTTTGGCCGCGTGCTCATTGCTTATTCCGGCGGTGTGGACAGCTCCTTTCTTCTGAAGGTTGCCCGGGATGCTCTGGGCGATAACGCCCGGGCGGTGATCGCTGAGTCCCCGACCTTTCCCGCAGATGAGGTCCGGTTCGCGAAGGAAACGTGCAAAAGGATCGGGGCCGCTTATCGCGTCATCCAGACCGATGAGTTCTCCGATGAGAATTTCCTGAGCAATCCCCCGGAACGTTGCTATTACTGCAAAAAGGAACTTTTCTCCCGGCTTTTGGCCATTGCCCGGAATAGCGGTGTGACGCACGTTCTGGACGGTTCAAATCACGATGACCGGTCCGATCTTCGTCCGGGCTGCCGCGCCAAGCAAGAGCTCGGCGTAAAAAGCCCGCTCATGGACCTTGGCTTTACCAAAGTGGAGATCCGGCGGCACTCCAGAGAGATGGGGCTTCCTACCTGGGATAAGCCCTCCTATGCCTGCCTGGCTTCAAGGGTCCCTTACGGCACAAGGATAACGTCCGAGATCCTGGCAAGGATCGAAGCGGGAGAAAAGTTCTTGCGGTCGCTTGGGTTCAAACAACTGCGGGTCAGGCACCACGGGTCCATCGTGCGCATAGAAGTTGACCGCAGATCGACCGTCGAGGTGCTGGATGACGACGTGATGAAAATGATCTCAGACAGATTTGAGGAGCTTGGCTACACTTACGTTACCCTGGACCTTAAGGGCTACCGCACCGGGAGCATGAACGAGGCTACCAGTAGGTCGTCCGGTTAAGCACCAGGTAGATCTGGATGCCCATCAGCACCACCCAGACAAAAGCGTACTGTTTGCGGAACGCTTCCAGCTCATCCACGATCTCCTCCGTTTCCACGCTGTAAGGCTGGATCTCCAGCTCTTTAAGCTCCGGGCCGGTCTTGAGCAGGACCGGGCCGCGCACAAAGGTCGAGGCGGCGTTCCTCAGGGGATTGGGGATGGAGATCACGGCCGGGTCCGCCTCACTGCCCTTGATCACCAGCTGGCCTTTGATCTCCATTTTCTCGGTCAGCTCCAGCCGCGTTCCAGGCGGGATGGTGTCTGCCCCGACCGCGGAACAGAACGGTGTTCCGACCAGGCAAACGATGATGATCATGATAAATTTTGTCCGCATCATTCTTTCCTCGATTTGATGGCGAAATAGACGCCGGCAAAGAGCATGCTCCATAACGCCAGGTACTGCAGCCGGAAGCCCGAGAATTCTTCCCGGATCTTTTTGGTGTCGACCTTCTGGGGGGAAATGCTGATCCTTTGGATGTTCTGGTCCACCGGGATCCGGATGGCGGAGAGGCCGTAGGGCAGGGGGTCGATGGTGACCATGTTCTCCGCTTCCCCGCTGGCGATGAGGGTCCCCTTGACGATGATCTTCCATTCCTCAGGTGTAAAGATGTCTGCCTCATTCTCATAAACGCAGAATATCTCGGTGCCGGGGCTGATGATAAGCGTGCTACCGGCGGGGACCACAACATCATTTTTGAGCTCCACCGCGCCGGACCACACGGTGACCTTGTCATGCAGGACCGGCGGGGGCACCATTCCTATGGCGGGGATCTCCGCGAGCAGGACCAGGGCCAGGGTCAAGGCGATAATCTTGATCATCGCGCCTCCAACATCAGGAAAGTGCTGGCAAAGAGCAGCGACCACAGTATAGCATACTGGACCTTGAAGCTATCGAACTCCTCTTTCAATATCTGGGTGTCCACGTCATAGGGCGTGATCTTAATGACCTCCAGGGTGGCGCCAGGGGTGGCGGCGAAATGGCTGAACTCGACGCTGTTCTCCGGTTCACCCAGAATATTGACCGTGCCGTAGGAGATGATCCGGTGGCCGTGGGTGGTCACCTGTGTTCCCGGCGCCAGGGTGAGGCTGATCCCGGCGGGGACTACCACATCTTCGCTGAGATCTACCCGGCCGCTCCAGAGCTCGCTCTGGCCCAGCTCCCGGGCCAGGCACTGTCCGGAAAGCGCCAGGATGAGCAGTATGGCGATCGCCTTTATGGTCCTCATCGATGCCTCGTCAGCCAGTTGTAGTAAAGGGCCAGGGAGAGGTAGACGCCGAAGATCACATAGCGGTTGCGGAACATCCTGAACTCCTGGATCTCATCCTTGATCTCCAGCTTTTCCGGGACGACAATGACCTTTTGGGTGCGGTCGGAAAGCTCGATCCTCGCCAGGGGAGAGATCACCACCGGCCGGCCCGGTGCTCCATCCAGGCGGGCCTGCTCTGTCCAGCTCTCAGCGGTGACCATCAGCTGTCCGGTCAGGGCGGGGGCAGAGGCCCCGCTCGCGGCCAGAAAAGTGATGACCAGCAGAGCTGATATGAACTTATGCGTAATTGTTATTCCTGCCATGGTTAAAAATATATGCTCGAAGCCAGATAAGGTCCGCGCATTGTGCTTTCCGGCCCGAAGCGCAGATCTCTGTATCCTGCCCGCACGTTGAAATCACCGAGATATTCGTCAAAATAGGCCAGCCAGCCGATGTCGTAGCTTTGGATGTCCGGCCCACCGACCTGCAGATAGAACCCCCAGATGGGGGAAAGGATGCGCGCCCAGCGGAACCTCAGGTTGTACTTGCTGGAGCGGATGCTGGAGCCGCTGGGCTTGTCCAGAATGTTCTCATAGGTCAGGAGGGAAGGCCCGAACCCGATGAACTGGTCGCTATTTTCCGAGAATTTATAAAGAAGCGAAAGCTCGTTATAGCTCATGCGAGTGGTGGATATCTCGCCAAAGCCGCCCCGGAACTCGGCGTTCAGCCGGCCGGGAAGGTTTCCCCGACAGGTAATGCCGCAGGTCACCAGGTCGGCGCTGGCCGCGGCGTTGCGGCTGGTGAAATAAAAATACTCGGGGCCGTAGGCGATGTTGTAGCGGAAGGGGCGGGCCAGGGCGGGAAAGCCGTGGACGGCCAGCATCAAGACAATGACAAGGGTCCTCATTGGAAAAAGTCTATATTATGGATCACCTGATTGTCAAGCAAGCGCGGCTGCAGGCTAATAGTTGACAAAATTGGTCAACTATTATATTATGTGGGGCATGAAGCTTTCAAGCAAAGGCCGATACGCGGTATCCGCGATGTTCGATCTGGCCGCCTATGGCAATGGGGATCCGGTCACGGCTGCGCAGATAGCAGAGCGCCAGGGTATTCCTTTGGCGTACCTGGAACAACTTTTGGCCAAGCTGAGGAGGTCGGGGCTGGTCCGCACGGTCAGGGGGCCATCCGGCGGTTACGTGCTGGCAAAAAAACCATCGGCCCTGAGCATTGGCGAGATCATCCGCGCGGCCGACGGCCCTGTGGCCCTGGCGGAGTGTGTTTCCGGCGCGGCCAGCTGCCCCAAGAGCGGCTGCTGTTCCACCAAAACGCTCTGGGTAAAGCTGAGCGCCAAGGTCTCCCGGGTCTTTGATTCCACCTCGCTGAAGGATCTGTGCCAGGAGGCGAGGGCATGAAGCGGATCTATCTGGATCACGCGGCCACCACGCCCACCCATCCGGATGTCCTGGCGGCAATGCAGCCTTTCTTCTCCGATAAATTCGGGAATCCCTCCAGCATCCATTCCTTTGGCAGGGAAACCAGGTCCGCCATTGAAAACGCGAGGGGGAAGGTCGCGGACCTGCTCGGGGCAAAGCCCGAGGAGATCGTCTTCACTTCCGGAGGGACCGAGGCGAATAATTTTGCCTTGCACGGGATCGCTTATGCGAATGAGGAGAAAGGGAGCCACATTATAACCTCGGCCATCGAACATCACGCCATACTGCAGCCCTGCAAGTTCCTGGAGAGCCGCGGCTTCAAGGTAACCTATCTGCCGGTCGATAAACACGGCTCGGTCGATCCTGAGGATGTGCGCAAGGCGATCACGGACAAGACCATTCTGGTCTCGATCATGCAGGCCAATAATGAGGTCGGGACCATTGAACCCGTCGAAGAGATCGCCGGGATGGTACGAGGTACGAGGGGCGAGGGACGTAACGTTTATTTTCACACGGATGCGGTGCAGACAGTGGGGCAGGTCGAGGTCAATGTGGACAAACTGGGGGTCGATCTGCTTTCCCTTTCCGGGCACAAATTCTATGGCCCCAAGGGGGTAGGGGCATTATTTATAAGGAAAGGGACGCGGATGGTTCCCTTTCTTCGCGGTGGCGAGCAGGAGAATAACCGCCGCGCCTCCACCGAGAACGTGCCCGGGATCGTTGGCCTGGGGAAGGCCTGTGAGCTGGCAAAAAATGAATTGGATTCCAGGATCCGTCATCTGACCCCGCTGAGGGATAAATTGATCAAGGGGATCATGAATAAGATCCCGGACGTGGTGCTGAACGGCCATCCTGATCAAAGGTTGCCGAAAAATGTTGATATTAGCGTAAAAGGGATCGAAGGTGAATCCATGCTCCTGAACCTTGAGATGGAAGGGGTGGCGGTCTCGACCGGTTCTGCCTGCAGTTCAGGGACAACGGAACCTTCTCATGTGCTCATGGCCATCGGCCTTTCCCATGAATTGGCCCATGGGTCTCTGCGTTTCACCCTGGGCAGATTGACCACTGAAAGTGATATAATCTACGTGCTGGATGTTTTTCCCGGGATCGTGGAGAAGCTCAGGAAAATGTCGCCCACCTATAAAAAGGGAGGATAATAAAATGGCAGAAGGGTATTCGAACAAGGTCATGGAGCATTTCAGGAACCCGCATAATGTGGGGGAGATGAAGGACCCGGATGGGACCGGGCACGTTGGCAATCCCGTGTGCGGGGACATCATGGAAATGTACATAAAGGTCAAGGACAACATCATCACCGATGTCAAGTTCAAGACCTTTGGCTGCGGCGCGGCCATTGCCACCAGCTCCATGATGACCGACCTGGTCAAGGGAAAGACCATTGAGGAAGCCTTAAAGATCAGCAACCGCGCGGTGGTCGACGCCCTGGAGGGTCTGCCCCCGCGAAAGCTCCACTGCTCAGTCCTGGCCGAGGACGCGCTTAAGGGAGCGATCAACGATCATCTGCTCAAGACCACGGGCAAGGGATTGCAAGGCTGGAAGCCCAGGGATGAGCACGACCTGGAGCACGGGCACTAAGGAAAAAAACATGGGTAAAGTCTACCTTGATCATGCAGCGGCGAACCCGGTCGATAAAAGGGTGCTGGAATCCATGCTTCCCTGGCTTTCAGATAACTGCGGGAATCCTTCCTCGCTTTACGAGCAGGGCAGAGCAGCAGCGGCGGCAATAGACGCTGCCCGCAAACAGGTCGCGGGACTTATCAATGCCAGCCCGGAAGAGATCATCTTCACTTCCTGCGGCACTGAATCGAACAATTTCGCGCTGAGGGGTTTGGCTCTTGCCAACCAGAAAAAGGGCAAACATATCATAACATCAGCCATCGAACATTTTTCCGTTCTTCATCCCTT
>Ga0209536_100010955_pt1 | contig 13323 bp, 16 predicted proteins | sample DeeMarSeWOR28_12_FD_187461 | JGI IMG/M metagenome (GOLD analysis project Ga0209536, IMG submission 187461) | Marine sediment microbial communities from White Oak River estuary, North Carolina - WOR-2-8_12 (SPAdes) (version 2) | ecosystem: Environmental > Aquatic > Marine > Intertidal zone >...
ATTGGCTACTCATTGCAGACCGAGAGCAAATCGTTTCGAAGGTATTGTGCCTATGATGGTTTTCTCCAACGACGCGACAATTTTAGAAAGATTTAAAGCGGCTCAAATGACTAGCTACGACAGGACAAACCACTTTCAGATATTTCCGACCCTAATTAGACTTGCCGGTTACCAAGACTCGTGGGTTAAAAACCATTATGGAGCGTCTCTGAGCGAGCCTCCCAGGAACTTGCCGGAATTCTTTGTGGGAGATCTCCATGGTCGTGGATCAGTCAGGCAATGGGACTCAATATTTCCCACGGAAACTGAAAGTGACTAGGGGCTTTGAGTGCCGATATATATTAAATTATTAGGACGATAGGATGCGGTTCGTGCCTCACCACATCCTTCGGGCTTTTATGACGGCAAAAGGATCAGAGCCCCAAGACGTATGTTATAAAGCTAGATTTATATAATAGCATTTAGCCTACTAGCATTAGCCCCCATATGTATGTTATGGTTAAATATTAGCATGCATACTCTGAAGCCTACCTATTAAGTCTGGAGCGACTCTAATGATAAAAAAAGGACTACTAATAATTGTTGGGTTGATAGCCGTTTTACTTATTAGCCTTATAATACTTTTAAATACAGGACCTTCATTACCTCCTGAAGCTGATGCAGCTATTAAAGAAGCAATGCAGTCAAAAGTACCGGAGCTTGTAACTGGTAACACGGGTTATTCAAAAAATGGCGATGTTGACATTTGGTATGAATACAGAGACCCAGTTACCCCGTCAAAAGGTTCGATCTTGTTGATCGCAGGTGCACTTTCAAGTGCGATGTTGTGGCCAGACTATTTAATTGAGCCTTTCGTTTCTGCGGGTTATCAAGTGATTCGCTATGATCACAGAGGCCTGGGCATGTCTAATTGGTTAGCCGATTGGAATAAGGATAATCCCTATACACTGGAGCATATGGCAAAGGATGCAATCGCAGTATTGGATGCACTGGAAGTGAACAAAGCGCATGTGATTGGAGTATCCATGGGAGGTATGATTGCACAACGCATGGCCATTAGTCACGCCGATCGCATATTGTCGCTCACGTCTATATCATCATCCGGCTACATGGAAGATCCGGAATTACTCGATCAAACCAAGGATCTAAGACTCGACTTTCTCAGATTGTTTCTCAAATATGGGATATCACAATCAGAAGAAGATACGATCAAACTCACTGTGGGTTTTATCCAATTATTGATGGCAGAAGGGGCGGACGATTTGGATTTTAAAGATATAGCCGAAAATGTGCTGTATGAAACGCGTAAACGCCGAGGTTATAACCCAAAAATATGGGATCAACATACTACTGCTATTTCTCTTTCCGGTTCACGTTATCAAGAATTGCCAACAATTGGTGTCCCCACACTAATCATTCATGGGACTGCCGACCAGGCAATTCCTATTAGTCATGCCAAAATCTATGCTGAACTGATTCCCGACGCTAAGACACTCTGGTTGGAAGGAGTTGGGCATATAATACCCAAAACTTATAATAACCAGGTTATAGAGGCGGTCTTAAACAATATCAAAAACTCGGCGGGGTGAGTTACCTCACCCCAATCTACGAGCTGAATTGTCGCTTGTGCTGGTTGAGTTAGTGACAAGGTTCCTTGATATTGCGTTTCAGTAGCCAGTAATTAACAGGCCATGCTGCAATGAACCCCGCTGGTAAGGCTAGCAAATACCCTAACCAGAATTGAAAGTGGAAGATTGTACCTACGGTCATGCCGCCCATGTGGTAATCGGTAAAGTTCATGACTATTTCCATCACGCTAATGGAAATAGCTTCACCCAACCAAATGATACGCAATGCTTCCAACCAACCTTTTCCTTCACGAACCAATGGCCAAAGTCCTAAAGTAAAACCAGTGATAAAGGCCAATGTGGTTGCAAGGATAATTGTTGTCCAAACAGATAAACCTAAGCTAACCCCTATGGCTAGTCCGGCAAGTTCACCTATCGCACATCCAGTTAAGCAATGTACTGTAGCCTGGGTGGCCAATTGAGCCAGTGTGGCGTTCATCCCATGACGCGCGTGTCCAGTTTGCTGCGTGATGGATGTATGACAATGTGCCTCGTGTTGCATAGTAAATGCCTCCTTTTTTTGATGGTTGTAATAAGGTGAATTTTCTGTAACTCTAGACCTTCCCATCGTGGGAAGGTCAAGCAAATATTACGATTAATTTAAAATCTGCAGGGAGAGCTCGTGTCATGATCGAAATGAATATCGGCCAGGCAGCCAAAGCTTCTGGAGTAAGTACCAAGATGATTCGGCATTATGAGGAGATAGGTTTAATCCCCAAAGCGCGTCGCACTGTATCTGGGTACCGGATCTATGTCGAGAGGGATATATACACTCTTCATTTTGTCAAACAGGCCAGAAATTTGGGGTTTTCTATTGAACAGATCAGCGATTTACTAAACCTATGGCAAAATAAACGACGTACCAGTCGAAAGGTAAAAGAGTTGGCCATGAAACACATACAACTCCTGGATGAACGTATCCGCGAGTTGCAAGAAATTAAGGATGTTATTTCACATCTGGCACATCATTGCCATGGTGATGACCGACCTGATTGCCCAATCCTTGAGGGGCTCGAAAACGGAAATCTTATTAATTTGACGAAAGTGAAGAAAAACAATGCTCGCCATCTAAACAATTGAAATTTTTCAACCTACTGGCTTCTAATTTTTAAATTCAATTTTTTACGGAATTCAAATTGAAGAAAATTGCGATATTTGTTGATGTGCAAAACTTTTATTACACGACTCGTCAGGCCTATAGCCGCCAATTTAACTACAAGAAATTCTGGCAGCGCATAAGCGCGGAGAGCGATATCGTTTCTGCCGCAACATATGCAATTGAGCGAAATGATGAAAAACAACGTAAATTTCAAAGTGCAATTAAACAGTTCGGCTTCACCGTAAAACTCAAACCATACATTCAATGAATGTGACGGTTCTACAAAAGGCGATTGGGATGTTGGTATAACTATCGATATTATGGATACCGCAAAAGAGGTTGATACTATTATTTTCGTATCTGGCGATGGTGATTTTGATTTATTGCTGCAAAAAATCAACAAAGACTATCACGTCACCACCGAAGTCTATGGTGTACCGGCTCTTACAGCCAACTCTCTTATCGAATCGGCCACTGTTTATCATCCCATTGAAGAAGGTTTATTAAATTGATGATAGCTAGATTGCATTCCCTATTTAATATTCGCCAAAAAATGGCTTCAATATGTTCCAAATAGAAGCAAACCATTAAAACAGACAACCTAACGGTTGCAAACTTTGCGTACAAACACTAGCCATTTTGTGCAACAATATTTTAATCGTTATCTTCAAAACCCAGTTGCGCAACATACGCTGCGAGCGCGTCTATCTGCTCGTCGGTTAAGTTCTTTGCAACTCTTTCCATGGTGGGACTTTTACGTGGAGTATCTGATTGGGATGTACTCTGGTTGGCTGTTTTTTGGAACTGGGTAAGAACCTTTTTCACATAGGCGACTTGTTGCCCAGCCAGTCGCGCCAGCTTCTTATGGCCCAGCCCTTCTCCACCATGGCAGCTGCTGCATTTGTCTTTATACAAAGGCTCTCCTTTGTATACCAGATGCCAATTAACGTGCTGCGGTTTAACCGGCATGCTGTAATAAAAAATTGCAATATTTATTTTGTCTTTAGCGGTGAAGTTTTCAGCTAACTGATTCATGACAAAATCTTTTCGACGACCGTCAACAAACTGGTTTATTTGATCTAAAAGGTAACCTGCGTTTTGGCCGGCGAGATTGGGCACTTCCGGTTGTTTACTATTACCGTCTTCGCCATGACAGGACTGACATAGCACAGCTCTTTCACGGCCGGCATCTATGGCTTCTTTTCGGAGAAAGTTATTTTTTAGCCGCTGATCAATTTCATCCAACATACTGTCCATACTTGTATCTTGCGCGGCAACCGGTATCACCCAGATAATTGCGCTGAATAAAATCGAAATTAACAACTGAACACGCAAAACAAACATAACAACCTCTACTTACAGCATTTACAATCAACAACTTACAATCTTAATAACCAAATATATGAAGCACTATTGAAACACGTCAACTAAATTTGGTAAAGGAGAACACGGACAGGTATTTTACTCACTGCAAATGTAATAGTATTTTCTGTTTGTAATCCATGAGTTGCGCTCGGAATTTACCTATACTTTTGTATTTGGCAATGACTTGGGCACTCCATAGCAAGATAGTTGCTACGGACTCCAAGTGAATCAAACACAAACAGAAAAACTCTAGATTAGAACATGCTGTATTATCTTCCATTTGTCTGAATAACTATATCTCTGGCAAAAGCAAAGTATAATAAGTCGATGAATACTATATTTCCCTACGCAAACATTGTCGCTGGCATTCTCATATTTATCATTGGCTTCTGCTTTCACTGGCTTGGCCAGCTCATTTCGGTACTCAACTGGGATCTTGCAACCAGACTCGGCCTTCAAGAGAAGAAACTCTTGCCAGAATATAAGGTATATGAACATGCGATTGCCGTGGCGGACAGTGCAATGGCTTGGCTTTACGGAGTTGCCGCGGTCGGTCTCATCCTCGACGCCGAATGGGGCTACAAACTCGCATGGATTCCCGGATCCATTCTCCTCTACCACGCAATTACCGCGTGGACATGGGAAGGAAATCGCAGGAAGACAGGTCGTCGGCTTTGGAGTGACTTTATGAGAATCGGTTGGTGCACGGCTAATGCGTTTACTGGAGTACTTGCCCTTCTTGTTGCTTGGTCAGGAAAAATCAGCTAGTCAGTTACAGCACGCGCCATGTTAGGTTGTAAGCTCCTATTGAGCAAACCAACATCTCCACAAGGAGTACCAATAGGCTTAATACACGAACAGCCCCGTAAAAATGGAGCCTAAAAATAGGAAAAATCGGCTAAGGAACACCACTAAGACTTGGCTAGGCGTTGGTGTACGGCTGGCGTTATTTGCGCTTGCTTTGATGTGGCCGGCGGGAACCTGGCATTGGTGGGAAGCATGGGTTTTGGTCGGGCTTTGGGTGGCCTTTGTTGTTACAACAATTATATTCCTGTCACACCACGACCCTGCTTTACTAGCTGAGAGGATGAAGTTTGTACCGGTGCAAAAGGGACAAAAGAATTGGGATAAGATACTGATGTCACTATTTTTTATCGCTGGCATCGGACTCTATATTGTCCCTGGCTTTGACGTCGTGCGTTATGAGTGGAGCGAGGCATTGCCTGTGTGGATGGAAATTCTAGCGATGATCTTACATCTACCTTGCTTTTTGTTCATCGGATGGGTGATGCGCGAGAATACTTTTCTATCGGTTGTGGTAAAAATAGATGACGAACGGGGACATCAAGTGATTACAACTGGGCCTTACGCGCTGGTGCGCCACCCCATGTATAGCGCAGTGATTATCCTCTTGTTCGCAGTGCCGATGGCGCTTGGCTCACGATTTGGGTTAATTCCAGCAGTGTTATTAGTCGTTATGATTATAGTGCGTACCTATTTTGAAGATCGCACGTTACACACGGAGCTATCAGGTTATACAGAGTACACCAAACAAACACGCTATCGATTGTTACCGGGAATCTGGTGAGTCGCATTTACATTTATTGAAAGATGGCTAAGTAATTTTCATGAGGCGCTTATGAAAGCAATTGTATTAACTCAATACGGAAATCCCGATTTTTTTAACTTTAAGGAAGTGGAAAAACCAACGCCTAAGGACAATGAAGTCTTAATAAAGGTTCATGCAGCATGTGTCAACTCATGGGATTGGGAAATTCTGATTGCTAAGCCGTTCGTAAACCGTTTTATGGTCGGGTTATTGAAACCGTCAAGAATTAAGATACTGGGTTGTGACATAGCCGGGCGAATCGAGTCGGTGGGCAAAAACGTTAAACAGTTACAACCAGGTGACGACGTATTCGGCGACATATCCCACTGTGGTTGGGGCGGTTTTGCCGAGTATGTATGCGTCCGTGAAAATGCGAATGCACTGGCGTTAAAACCGGCTAATTTAACTTATGAACAAGCCGCCGCCGTACCCCAAGCGGCAGTCCTCGCATTGCAAGGCCTACGCAAAGGAAAAATTGATCGCGCGCAGACGGTATTAATCAATGGGGCGTCAGGAGGAGTAGGCTCGTTTGCGGTACCTATAGCCAAATCATACGGCACGGAAGTGACTGGCGTGTGCAGTACTTCGAAAATGGACTTCGTTCGTTCACTGGGCGCTGATCATGTTATCGACTACACGCAAGAAGACTTCACAAAAAACGGAAAGCATTATGACTTGATCCTAGATGTTAAAGGATATCATTCAATATTCGATTATAGACGCGCATTAGCTCCCAACGGAATTTATGTCATGGCTGGTGGTACAACTTCTCTTGTAAATCAACTCTTTTTACTGGGCCCATGGATTTCAATGTTTGGTAAAAAGAAGATGAGCCTCTTGTTGCATAAACCGAATGCTAAGGACTTGGACTATTTGAATACACTATTGGAGTCCGGAAAATTCACCCCTGTAGTCGATAAATGTTTCCCGTTAAGCGAGGTTGCTGAAGCAATTCGCTATTTTGGCGAAGGACAGGCCAAAGGAAAAGTTGTAATCACGATAGAACATAACTAAAACCCAACAAATCAGATTTGTTTTTCTTATGAAAGCAATTGTGTACACAAACTACGGACCACCGGATGTTCTGCAGCTAAAAGTGGTTGAAAAACCTAAGCCCAAAGATGACGAAGTGCTGGTCAAGGTGCATGCCACCACAGTGAATCGAACCGACTGCGCAACAATTAGAGCAAAACCATTTTTTGCCAGAATTGTTACAGGATTGTTCAGGCCTAATAAACCTACTCCCGGAACTGAATTTGCCGGAGAAATAGAGGCGGTTGGAAAACGCATAACGGCCCTAAAAACGGGCGACAAAGTTTTTGGTTTTGATGACCAAGGCGCGGGATCTCACGCCCAGTACTTGACTATAAAAGAGGATAAAGTTGTTACAATGCCTGAGGATTTATCTTATGAACAGGCGGCGGCAAGTTCTGAAGGTGCACATTATGCTTACAATTTCATCAACAAAGTGGACATAAAGAAAGGACAGCATGTTCTCGTGAATGGCGCAACAGGCGCTATTGGCTCGGCGACAGTTCAGCTCTTAAAGTTTTTTGATGTTGACGTTACCGCGGTGTGCGCCACGAAAAACATTGGGTTGGTTAAATCATTGGGTGCAAGCAAAGTAATAGACTATACAAAAGAAAATTTCACAAAAGATGAACAAAAATATAACTTTGTATTTGATACGGTTGGTAAGAGTTCCTTTTTTAAGTGCAAACATCTACTCCTGCCGGGAGGAGTTTATATTTCATCGGACTTAGGTTTTATGGCTCAAAACATTTTCTTACCACTGATAACACCTGTTTTAAAACCTATTTTAGGAAACAAGAAAACGGTTGCTCCAATTCCTATAAATGTCGGGAGAAGCATTCAATTAGTCAAGGAACTCATTGAACAAGGCAAATTCAAGGCGGTGATCGATAAGGTATATCCGTTTGAAAAGATCATTGAAGCCTATAAATACGTTGAAAAAGGACATAAAACCGGAAATGTCGTTATCAGTGTACAACACAACGAAAATACTTGACCTTACTATTAACAAGGCAAAAAAGGGCTCCAGAATCGGACTTGATGAGTTAATCACCTGTATTTCGAAAATCACAACACAAAATATCAGGAGGATCATATGGAATTGGGGGCGTTTTCAGTCAGTTCAGCCGTTAAAGATCTAAAAGTTTCCAAGGCATTTTATGAAAACTTGGATTTCCAAGTTTTATGTTCAATCAATTCATTTCTGTATATAGGGCTTTTGTCAGACAATTGACGGACGAATATAAATGAGGCGTCAGTTTGTCCCGGCTATTGGCAAACATCCACTTTAGTCCGGAAAACATCTGTTGTATGCTACCAGTATCAAACCGGCGTTCTGCTGTTTAGCCGTTTGGCGCAACCAAAATGTTTGATCAAAGCAGCCTAACATCTGCTTTCACGAGGAAGTGAGCATATGGCAAAATTAAAAATTAACGGCAAACTCGTCGACGTTGATGTCGACAACTCCACCCCTCTGTTGTGGGTGCTACGTGAGCAACTGGGCCTGACAGGCACAAAGTACAGCTGCGGCATCGGTCTGTGCGGCGCCTGCACGGTACATATCGATGGTAAAGCAATGCGCTCCTGCACTATACCCGTCTCTACGCTCAACGCATCCCAGGAAATCGTCACTATAGAGGGGCTGTCAGCGGATGGCAGTCACCCGCTGCAACAGGCATGGTTAGAGCTTGATGTACCCCAATGTGGCTACTGTCAACCAGGTATGATCATGAGTGCCGCTGCTCTGCTCAACGCCAATCCTAATCCCAGTGATGCCGATATTGACGCAAACATAACCAACATTTGTCGCTGCGGAACATTCAACCGGGTACGCCGTGGCATACACCTTGCCGTTGATATTAACAAGCGCGGGAGGTCATCATGAGTAAAGAACGGGTCAATGTTTCACGCCGTGAATTTCTCATCAACACCACCACTATCGGCGCTGGTTTTACCCTTGGTTTATATCTTCCCCTAAGCAACAACGAGGCTGTTGCGGCGGAAAAGACTGCGGAAGCGACGGCAACAGAGGTGCCGGAAGTCAATGCCTGGGTGGTTATTAAACCCGACGATACCGTGATCATCCGTATTGCGCGTTCCGAAATGGGGCAAGGCACCCTGACCGGCCTTGCTCAACTTGTTGCCGAAGAACTCGAGTGCGACTGGTCCAAAGTGCGCACCGAATATCCGACGCCCGGACAAAACCTAGCTCGTGACAGAATATGGGGCAGTTTCTCCACCGGTGGTAGTCAAGGGATACGCGGAAGCCATCAATACGTTCGTAAGGGCGGCGCCGTCGCCCGCCATATGCTGGTTGAGGCCGCAGCAGATGCTTGGGGTGTACCAATGGAGGAATGCAGCGTTTCAGATAGCGTAGTAACTCATGGGCCTACAGGACGAACCACGACTTACGGCAAAGTGGCCAAGTCTGCGGCAGAGATGATCCCCCCCAATGAAGTTGAACTCAAAGATCCGAAGGACTGGAAACTCATCGGTACCCCAGTGAAGCGCTTGGACACGGTCGATAAACTGACCGGCAAGCAGGTCTTCGGTGCTGACCTTCGGTTACCCGGCATGCTCAATGCCGCCATTAAGGCTTGCCCTGTTTTCGGCGGCACTCTCAAATCATACGATGCGGCTAAAGTGCAGAAGCTGCCTGGTGTGCGTGCTGTGGTAGCCGTGGAAGATAACGCGGTCGCTGTGGTTGCTGAGACCTGGTGGCAAGCGAAGACCGCGCTAGATGCGCTACCAGTGACCTGGGACAAGGGACCAAACACCGAGGTAAGCAGTGCGTCGATCGCGAAGATGTTGGAAGAAGGATTAAGTGCTGACGACGCTTTCGTCGGCAATGAAGTGGGTGATGCGAAAACCGCTATAAAGAGTGCCGTGAAGACAGTGGAAGCAACCTACGCTTATCCCTACCAAAACCACGCCACTATGGAACCCATGAACGCCACCGCACGATGGACCAAGGATCGCTGCGAAGTCTGGTGTCCAACTCAAAACGGAGAAGCCGCTTTGCAGGCCGCTATCGAGGCGGCCGGTTTGCCGGCCTCTCAATGTGACGTATACAAGATTCACCTTGGCGGTGGTTTTGGCCGGCGTGGTGCCTTTCATGATTTCGTTAAACAGGCGGTAGTGATTGCGAAGCAAATGCCGGGCACGCCGGTTAAGTTACTATGGACGCGCGAAGAGGATATGCAGCACGGTCACTACCACCCCATCACCCAAGCCAAACTCGTTGGCGGCTTAGACGAGAAAGGCAACTTGGTTGGCTTGCATATGCGCATCTCTGGCCAGTCGATACTGGCCTCCGTCAATCCCAGTTGGATGCAGAACGGTGTGGATATGTTCACCTTCCAGGGAATGCTGCCCGAGGGCGATCACGCCATCAGTTATGGCGTGCCGAATCTGTTGGTCGAGCACGCGATGCGCAATCCACCTGTACCACCCGGCTTTTGGCGAGGTGTTAATATCAATCAGAATGCCATCTATATCGAAAGTTTCATTGATGAGCTGGCCTATGCTGCTGGCAAAGATCCACTGGAATTCCGCCGTAAGTTAATGGCTGATCATCCTAAGAACCTGGCGGTACTCAACGCCGTTGCGGAAAAAGCAGGCTGGGGAAAACCTGCGCCGAAGGGTGTGCATCGTGGCTTGGCAGTTTGTAAGGCATTTGCCAGTTATGTCGCGGCCTGCGCGGAGGTCTCTGTCGATCGCCAAGGCAAGCTTAAGATTCATCGCATCGTCGCGGCGACTGATCCCGGTTACGCGGTCAACCCGCAACAAATCGAACACCAAGTGGAAGGCTCTTTTGTGTTTGGTCTTTCGGCTTTGCTTTACGGCGAATGCACAATCGAAGGCGGCGCTGTCGAGCAGAAGAACTTCAGCAGCTATCCATCGATGCTGATTTCTGAGATGCCGAAGGTTGAGGTGATTGTAATGCCTTCGGGCGGATTCTGGGGCGGCATCGGCGAACCGACTATTGCCGTTGCGGCTCCTGCTGTGTTGAACGCAATCTTTGCCGCCACCGGCAAGCGCATTCGCCAGTTCCCGCTAAAGAACTCAGACTTGCGGCCCGCATGACACGTTCAGATAGTGATGACTAATCAGAGAATTTGTCTTCACTTATCACAAGCTAGCAAGCAATATGCGGTTCAATAATTGTGGCTATATTTAGAGCATGGGTTGGATCATCACCATCCTCCAACGACCAGCATGCACTTAAGCAAGCATGAGCAAAAGTAAAACCGAGCAGGCGAACTGGATCCAGATTTAGTTTTTCAGCAAGAATAGTTGCGTTTCTCAGCAAACGCTCTTCATCTTCAACAAGGCTTTCCATGTTCCATGGGTTACAAAGCGTATTGGCTGCGTCGTAAGTTCTTTCCCCAACAACACCTTTAGGGTCAATGGCTAGCCACCCTCTTTCAGCAGAGAATCTGATATTTTCATGATGAATATCACCATGAAGTATGCGAACATCGTTTTGACTTTTAAGCAACCATTTTGCAACGCCCGCTGCGCGCACAAAAATGGAATGTAAACCTTTGACTGCGTCGCGCTCCGCTTTTCTAAATAGCGAAACAAACCAATTTTCCAGAGAGATTAATTCTTTTGGAGGTGTAGCTGTGTAAACACTATGAAGTTTTTTCAGCAACTCGGCTATTATGCTGGTCGCTTTTTCATCTTCACCTTTCTTGACCAGCGCAACTAGATCATCTCCGTCGGCATATTCGAGAAGATGCGCTCTAGCATCGTATTCGAGTAATTTTACAGCGCCATGCCCATTAAAACACCTTAATGCGATTGCGCCGTTTTTCTCATCTTTTTCGCCAAGTGGTTTGAATAGTTTGAGTACAACTTTGTTATGGTTGTAAGTCACCGCGTAGATTTTACTCGTTAGCGTATCCGCCAACAGTTTGGGCTCAGACAGTCTCCATGTCTTCAAGTAGTAATGTAAATCCTGAGTCATGCTTTATCCATTAAATCGGAAATGCGGCAAATCTGTATTAGATTTGATTTAGTAGAATATCATGGAATAGCGACAGTACAAGAAATCCCTAAGCACATCCAGCAACCTAGTATCTAAGTAAGTAATCCGAAAAAATGAAATCATCGCCTTATTCTATCCACCGTATCGAACGAATGGTGATGGTCGCTGTCTATTTAAGAGTTAACAACCACCAGCAATTACTAACCCCAATTGCTAGTTGGATAATTTTCTTTGATAGTTTTTATTTCTGACCTTTTTACTTTACTAACCAGCTGAATTCGCAACACTGTTCACTGCAAGAGAAGGAATTAGACATGATCCAAAGATACGTAAAAACCGGAAGATTTCGTCTACTCACTCAAAGTGAAGGTTTTACACTAATTGAAATTATGGTAGTAGTTGTAATACTAGGAATATTGGCCTCGGTGGTTGTAGTGAATGTAACGCCGAGTATATCAGAAGGTGCGAACGCAAAAATCAAACACGATCTTCAATCGATTGAATCGGCTTTAGAGCTATATAAAATTGATAATTTTAGCTACCCCACTACAGAACAGGGGTTAGACGCACTCGTAAACAAACCTGATATTTCGCCAGAGCCCACAAATTGGAAGCGCTATATCAAGCGATTGCCGAAAGATCCCTGGAAAAGGACCTATATATATGTATCACCGGGTCAACATGGCGAAGTTGATATTTACACTTACGGGGCTGATGGACAATCTGGCGGCGAACTTGACAATAAAGACTTTGGAAATTGGAATTTGTAATCTTCTCCTTGGTGCGCCGCATTATGTTAACTTGACAACGTATACTTTCACACGGGGGTTCGGGGAAACGAGATGACACGGACTAACTATACGACATTGTGATTGGAATGAGAGAATAGGCTCGATATTTCTAACAAAATACTGTGAAGCAATAAGGTCTCCCCTTTCAGCTTTCATCTCGGCCTTCCGCGCTTCAAACGAAGAAGAAATTTAGAGAATTTTTGTTTACGGTAATGGAATGAATTTCAAGGATCACTAAATGAAACCAATAATCTTAAAATGGACTTATTTAGCTTTGGGATTTTTAATACTCACTAATACACTGAATATTTTATTGCACCCAGCCTTTATATTTAGTTACAGCTCTTTTTTTGATCCGATTCTCCCTACTATTATAATTAGCAGCGATAATACAAACGGTATAGATATCAAGACCAACGCTGTTAACTTTGTAAATTACCCTATTTTACATTTTATTGTTGTCGTTGCTTCAGTGGCCACCACTATCGGCCTGATCAAAGTCGCCCCATGGTCGAGAACTGCGGCCTACCTCTTAATAGGTTTCTCCGCTATCAGTGGAATTGTTATGTCGATGACTTTTGTTGTCACTGGCGAAGATCGCATCGCAGACCTGTTAAGAACATTTATAATTTTCGATATTCTGCTTTTAGCTTTAGCGTACAAGCTTTATTTTAGTAAACCGTTGAAGGAATATTTAGCCAACAATTCTAAAGTCAGAACATAAACTTGATTCTGAATATACGCACTAGAGGAAATCGGTGCTGACCTGTAAATGTTTATAATGTTATAAGATTTGTTGAATGTGG
>Ga0209536_100010956_pt1 | contig 13323 bp, 10 predicted proteins | sample DeeMarSeWOR28_12_FD_187461 | JGI IMG/M metagenome (GOLD analysis project Ga0209536, IMG submission 187461) | Marine sediment microbial communities from White Oak River estuary, North Carolina - WOR-2-8_12 (SPAdes) (version 2) | ecosystem: Environmental > Aquatic > Marine > Intertidal zone >...
ACTTCCCTGTGCAAGTCGGTATCGCCAGCAGTGAATTGTGCAGCCTTGACCCGACGATAATAGAGACCGACATCATGATCCATGGTATAGCCGATAGCTCCGTGTGCGCCAATAGCTTCGATGCAGACTCGCTGATAAGCTTCGTTGGCCTTGGCCTTAGCCGCGGAAATGTGCCAGGGCGAAGGTGAACCGATGCTGATTCCCCAGGCCGCCTGATACAGAAGATACTGAACCGCCTCTACGTCAATCAATATGTCAGCCAGTTTATGCTGTATAGCCTGAAAGGACCCGATGGGCCGGCCAAATTGAATCCGTTCCTTGGCGTAACTACTGGTCATATCCAGGACAGCCTGACAGGCTCCAGACATCTCGGCACATTTCAGCACGGCAGCGCGCTGCAATATGAAGTCCACTATATCCCAGCCTTCGCCTACTTTGCCCAAGATATTGTCCTGGGGCACCGCTACCCCGCGGAAGCTGACCTTGAATTGTCTGTCGCCTCCTATGGTCGGGATGGCTTCCATCTTCACATTTGGTCCCCTGGCATCCACTATGAACAGGGTAATTCCGTCCTCGGGCCTTTCGGCATCCCCCGTCCTGGCCACCACCAGAATGAGATCAGCCACGTGGGCGTCAGCAACAAAGAGCTTATGCCCCTCCAGAATGTAGCCGTTGTCTCTCAACATAGCGCGAAGCCCCACTTCAGAAGCTTTGCTTTGGCCTGACGACTCGGTCAGAGCGAAAGCCCACACAGCCTCTCCTGCGGCTTTTCGCGGCAGAAACCTAGCCTTTTGAGCGCTGCTCCCATATTCAAGTAGAGCCAGGGCACAAAGAGCGATAGTGGAGAAGAACGGGCCGGGCAGAATATTCCTCCCCATCTCCTCCATCAAGATGACCAGATCCATGAAACTGGCAGCCATGCCACCATAATCTTCGGGAAAGGCGAGCCCGATCCAGCCCAGCTCTGCCATATGTTGCCAAACCTGCCGGTCATAGCCTATCTCGTCCTCACTCAGCTCCCTGACCCTGTCCCTGGGGCATTCCTTGGCCAGGAAGTCTCTGGCCGAGATTCGCAGCATGTCCTGTTCTTCAGTGAAACCAAAATCCATAGTAATCCGTCAGAAGTTCACTCTCAAGAAGCTCAGTAGGATTTGGGCAATCCCAGCCTGAATTGTCCGATGATGCTCTTCTCGACTTCCGCGGTCCCTGCCGCGATTGCCTGACCGGGGAATCCCAGATATGCACCCTGCACGGCACCATCGAGCTTAGCCCATTCAGAATCCGGGTCAACCTGAGAGTATATCCCCAGAATCTCTGCGCCGGTGATAGCCCCGCGTTTCATCAACTCATCACCCATTATCTTGTTTCTTGATGATTCATAGACAGGAATTTGGCCCTGACTTATACGCCATGCGAGCTGAAAGGCGAACATCTTGAGGACTTCCAGGTCGATAGCGAGGTCAGCCAGCTTGGCACGAACCACGGACCTCTTGGATAACGGCTGCCCCTCATACTCAGCCTGACCAGCATACCTGACTAGCTCCTCCAATATCCTCCTCAAGCTCCCATAGGTTGTGGGTGCTATGCTGCGTCGCTCAAAAGCCAGCGACTGCATGAGATAATACCAGCCCTTGTTCTCTTCTCCTACCAGGTTGGACGCTGGCACTCTCACATTATCGAAGAACACTTCGTTGAAGTGGTGCCGCCCATAATAGTTCAGAATAGGATTGACTATCACACCCGGGCTCTTCATATCCACAATGAAGATACTAATTCCGTGATGCTTCTTGGCGGCATTGGGATTTGTTCTGGCGGCGAGCCAGCACCATCTTGCATGGTGGGCAGCACTGGTCCACACTTTCTGCCCGTTTACTACATAGTCATCCCGATCCCGAACTGCCCGCGTGCAGATATTGGCAAAATCTGAGCCGGCATTTGGTTCACTGTAACAGGTGCACCACACGCCATCTTTTTCGCCCGAGGCAATCAACGGCAAATGCTTCTCCTTCTGCTGTTCGGTACCGAACATCATGAGGCACGGGCCCACCCACTGTGTCCCGCTTATGCCCATCCAGGCCCCCGGGATTCCCCAGTAGGCTATCTCCATTTCGTATAGCGTTTGCTCAAAGAGAGAGGCACTGCGTCCACCATACTTTTCCGGCCAGCTCATGACCAGCCAGCCCCTTTGCGCCAGTCTCCTGGACATCGATATCTCAAATTCGAAATCCCTGAACTCTCCATCAATCAGGGTGTTTCGCACCAAGTCTGGAGGTAATTCAGCTTCGGCGAAGCTGCGAATATCCTCCTTCAACGCCAGTTCGTTTTCGCTTAGTCCAAAGTCCATCCTTACCTTCCAAACAATCTTGGCCAGAGACGCATCTACTACTGCATTGCTAGAGATTATTCAAACAAGTCAGCACCCTATCCGGCCAGACAGAATCGTGCTGATATCTGTTGACCCAGGAGACTATAGCGAACGAGCGAAAGCACTGATTACCGATCATCCGAATGCGAATTAGGTTCCGCTGAAAGTAAATCCCAAACAATTACTTAGGTTGAGCCGGGTCCAGATTCACCAAGCCCTTGGTCATGGTCCCCGGCATGAACATGAACAATTCATCGATAGTCCATCCGCCGGGTTTGATCAGTTGCTTCTCCAATACGGGCTCTGAGTAGAGCCCAACCCGACCTTTCTCAACAAAGAATGTTCGCCCGTTCACATTGGAAGAATCATCAGAGGCGAGCCATACCACCAGAGGGGCAATACCTTCAGGCTTCATTTCCTCGAACCTGGCCATCGCTTCTGGCCGAGCTTCTCTCATTTCATCGCTGAGGGTAAGGCGCGTTCCGGCGTTGGGTCGAATGCAATTACAGGTTACACCATATCTGCCCATATCCCGCGCCACCTTTCTGGTCAAGCCGACTATTCCCTCTTTTGCTGCACCGTAGTTAGCCTGCCCGTATGTAGTAGCATTCAGACCCGCCACAGAAGCGGTATTTATTATTCGCCCGTATCTCTGCTGGCGGAACAAGGGACTTACTGCCCTGATAGTATGGAAATGACCGTATAGATGGACTTTGAGTACTGTGTCCCAGTCCTCTTCGGTCATATTGAAGAGCATTCTGTCGCGCAGAATGCCGGCATTGTTGACCAGAATATCAACCCTACCGAAGGCGTCTACGGCAGTCTTTATGATATTCTGGCCACCCTGCTCACTAGCTACTGAATCGTAGCTGGCGACTGCCTCTCCACCGAGCTTCTTAATCTCCGCTACCACTTCTTCCGCCGGCGACGTTGACGCCCCTGACCCATCGACAGCGCCCCCCAAATCATTTACCACTACTTTGGCGCCTTCCGAAGCCAGAGCCAGAGCTTCCCCTCGACCGATGCCCCGTCCGGCACCAGTGACTATAGCTACCTTATACTCAAGTCTCTTTGCCATCGTCGAACTCCTATATGTTCTGATCCTGACAGCCCGTACCGCACACCAGGCGAGTTCCCAGTCATGACGAAGCCGGTACTCTCGAACCTACATGTAGATGCCGGCAGAGACATTCAGCACATGTCCTGTAATGAAGGCAGCGTCATCTGAAGCCAAGAACAGGACGGGCCTGGCAGCATCTTCAGGCGTCATAGGCTTAACTTGAAGCAGCATCATATCCCTCACCTTCTTTGGTATACCGACTGCCTCTCCAGATACCTGTTCTTGCTGAGTCTCCTTTTCTCTGGTCAGCCGTGTGTCCACAAAGCCGTAGGCAACGACATTGCAGGTAACGCCATATCGCTGCCATTCCCTAGCCACGGTTTTGCTCAGTCCAATAAGGCCTGATTTAGCGGCAGAATAGTTGATTTGTCCGACGTTTCCCATCAATCCCGCTACCGAAGCTACATTGATTATTCTGCCGTTGTGGTCTGGCTTCATCATGTATTTCGAAGCTGCCTTGATACAGTTGAACGTCCCCTTGAGACTGATATCAACGCACATGTCCCACTGGGCCTCCGTCATCCTGGCTATCAAGGCATCTCTGGTGAGCCCGGCATTGTTGACCAGAATATCTACTGTGCCGAACTTCTCCGCTGCCATGTCCATTATTTTCCTGCAGTCTTCGGGGTTCCGCACATCGCCAGCACAAGCATCGGCTTTGCCTCCGACGGCCGCGATTTCCCTGACCACCTCCGTAAGCGGTGATTCATCAATATCACTCACAAAAACAGCCGCACCCTCTCTAGCAAACAACAGAGCATCCGCTTTGCCTATGCCCCGTGCCGCCCCTGTGATCACTGCTACTTTGCCGTCTAGCTTTCCCATTTTCGCCTCCTTCTATTTCGTTCTTTCAACAACACGAGCTTGATCCACTGTTTTCAGACAACCGCCTGCACATAGCTATCCAAAGCAATACTGGCGCTCACTTCTGTTTTCGCGCTGGTAAGGCAGCAACGGCTGAGCCGGGCGTCGTTCTATCTCCCTTGCCATTCTCGACCCAAATCTCGCACTCAACAAGGTGCTCGCCACCTTCTTCATATTTCTTGGTTACCTTGCCTTTGCACCACCAAGTTTCGCCGTCACCAGGCTCTTCCATCGTCTTCATCTTCCGGGGATAATCCATACCACGGTACTGGCAGGACAGTTTCTTGAGCTTGCCTTCCTCTCCAATCCAATCAGTCATCAGTTGCCCCAGCCAGGCACGCTTAAGCGCACCGTGCACAATTGGGGCACCCACACCCATGGCCTTGGCGAAATCCTCTTCATAGTGCAAAGGGTTGAAATCTCCCGATGCCCCAGCCCACTGAACCAGCATGCGAGTCGTGGCAATCTTAGGCAATGGCGTTACCTCACTGCCTACTTCAACATCCTCATAGCAAATCTGTTTAGCCATATTCCCTCCAAAAATAAAATGCCCTTCAACTAGAACTGGATTATCGTTGCCCAACTCCTGAGCACTACGTTGCCCTTCTGGTTCACATAGGTGACCTCTGCCGTGGTAAACATAGTCTTGCCCAGTTTGGTTTCACGTTCGGACACCTTTGATATCTTACTCGTGGCAGTCAACACATCGCCAGCACCGATGGGTTCAACGAATTCGAACTCAATACCTCCGTCGAGAATCCTGGAAGGCGCCCCAGCCTTCACCAGAAAGGCAAACAGTTTCTCGGTAGGGCGCCCCGCTTTGGTCGGCCAACCGGTGAAACCAGGAGGAGCTATCAGCCGTCCGTATTTGGTCTTACTGGCATAATCCGGGTCATTGAACAACGGATTTGGGTCGCCTATGGCCTGTGCGTATCTCTGAATCGCTCCTTCCTCGACTTTGAAAACGATAGTGTCCAGGGTCTTGCCAATCAATTCACGCATCTCATCTGTAATCAAACTACCATTAGCCATAGCTAGCCTCCCAGATTCACTTTCTTCTACAGTCCGATAATGGCAATGCTGACGATGTTCATGGGTGGAAAACCCCCCAGATTGTGGGTTAGCCCCAGCTTGGGATTCTTGATCTGCCGTTCCGGTAGCTGGACTTTGCCCTGCAGTTGCTTATACATCTCATACAGCATTCTGAGTCCAGAAGCCCCGATGGGATGCCCAAAGCACTTCAATCCACCATCAGGCTGAACAGGCTGCGGGCCATCAAGGTTGAAACGGCCAGCCTCGATATCTTCCTTGACCTTCCCTCGCGGGCTGAACTGCAGATCCTCCATGGTCACCGCCTCAGTTATGGAGAAGCAGTCGTGCACCTCAGCCATACTTATCTCCTCACGAGGGTTCTTGACCCCAGCTTCCTCATAAGCCGACTTGGCTCCGCGGGAAGTGGTCTCAACATGAGCTCCATCCCATTTGGTATACATCAATTCCTCGCCCGAGCTCAAAGCGATCTGCAGTGCCTTCACATGTATGGGATCTGGTCGAAACTTTTTAGCCATATCAGCCCTGGTTACGATGGCGGCCGCTGAGCCGTCGCTGACTCCACAGCAGTCGAAAAGCCCCAAGGGCCAGGCTATAATGGGCGCCTTGATAATCTGTTCCTCAGTCACTTCACGGCGCAAATGCGCCTTCGGGTTCCGCGCCCCGTTGTAATGGCTCTTGACCGACACTTTGGCCAACATGCTCTTGCCTTCCTCTGGATTGAGGCCGTACACGGAGAAGTATCTAGTAGCCAGCATGGCAAAGGCCCCGGGGGCGGTCAGCTTGGGCATGATCAGTGCGTTTTTTGTCCCCATAAGACTGGGGCCGCCAGGAAGCCCACCATATCCCGTGTCTTTGAGTTTCTCTACACCCAGAGCCAGAGCGATGTCATAGGCCCCGGAAGCAACGCCGTAGCAGGCACCCCGGAAGGCCTCGGTGCCAGTAGCACAGAAATTCTCAGTCCTGGTCACAGGGATGAAGGGCAACTTCAAGGTCAAAGACAGAGGCGTAGCGCCCTTGCCTACGCTTTGCTCTTCAAAATGCACACCAAACCATGCTGCCCCGATGTCCTTCTTCTCTATCCCCGCATCCTCCATACACTCCTTGAAAGCATCCACCATGAGGTCTTCCGCACTCTTGTCCCAGAGCTCTCCAAACTTGGTACACCCCATACCTATGATGGCAACCTTGTCCTTAATGCCTTCTGCCATTTTCGCTCCCTCCGTAAATCTCGCTAACGTTTACCGCAATCAGGCACGTACAGGCGCTGCCTTCCATGAATAACCGTGAACGCCGCTCGATTCATCCACATATCTTTTGCGGAAGGTCATCTCCACTGGCATGCCCACTTTGACAGAATCCAGGTCGCAGTCCGTCAAATCAAACCAGAACCTCCCGCCACCGTCGAAGTCGACGACGCCGTACACTGAAGGCGGATCTATACTGGCGGCCAGATTGTCACCTGTATAGGTGAATAGGACACCATTCTTGTCCGAGAAGCGGTACTCCTCCATCTGGTCAATAGCTCCGCAGTCGGGATTCACACACACCCTCTGATACGGATATTGGGGGGTACCGCATTTCTGGCACTTCGAGCCACAAAGAGACAGGATTACTTTCCTCTCCCTGAACAACGCCGACATCGGTGTCTTAATGCTTATCTCGCCACGCATACCTAAGTCCATCGGCGCCAAGTTTCTGAAGGCAAGATACTTCTCATAGCTGGCAAGATCTTTCTTAGAAGCCATGTGTTTCTTCACCGCCCTCCTATCAGCCAAACCCTTTATCTTATCAGTGACCTGGAAAGACATTGCATCACCACCGTCTCCGAAGCTGGCGACCAGTATTCTATCGCCAGGCTTGGCATCCTCCAGTGCCGCCACAAACATCATCAGAGGTGAAGCCGATCCAGTATCACCAACACTGCTCAACAGTGTATCCTGAAGCTGACTGGGATCGGCCCCCAGCCTCTTGGCTATAGCCCCATGCTCTCGTGCATACAACCCGGGATACACTATCCTGGCAAAGTCCTTAATGCTCAGGCTGCACTTCTTCAGCAGCCCAGAGATTACCTCCGCTATGAATTGACCATAGCCGGAATCGCGAATGAATCTGTCTTCCCAGGCATGTTCGAACTTCTCTCCGCTTGCCCTCCAGCGGTCGGGAAAATCATAGGATACAGAATGGGCACCCTCCAAAGTGGCAATCAAATCCTCATTGCCAACAAGGAGTGAAGCAGCGCCATCACCGTAGAGAGATTCCTGGGGGCTGCCCGGTTTGCTCAACCGGCAATCAGAAGCGCAGACAAGAACGTTGCTTGATGTGTCTCCCTTCGCGCTATCGAGGGCAGAAAGGAGGGCAGTGGTCCCTGACTTAGTGGAGCCTATAAAATCGGCGGTCCTTATGTCTGCTTTCAGATCAAGAGCGGTAGCCATAAGAGCTGAATTCTGCCTCACCATATAGGGCTGGCTGGTGGTAGCTAGATACAGACCATCCACCATCTCTCGTTTCACACCACTCAAGCAATCGATACCTGCGGCCACTGCCATGGTGAGTGTATCTTCATCATGATTAGCGATTGCATTCTCGCCCGGCGCCGGGAACGAACCCAGAAATGCAACAGCCATGAACAGAGTGTTGTGATTCATTCGATAACGGGGGATGTAAGCTCCGTAAGACTTGATGCCGACCATGGACTGACCTCCTGAGACAACCGTTTTCGGAACAACAGACTATGGCACAAAAACCATACGATGTCAATTGACGGACTGGGAAATGACCCAGTGGTCGGATTTCCGGTCAGTCAACGCCTTTGGTTATTGCTAGTGTCTGCGTGTGATCGTAAATACACCGGTGATAGAACATGCTGTTGCCAGCTTGACGCGTCTTGCCCAGCATTGTACCATCAACGCAAGGGCAGTGTAGGCCGAATCCCACCCGGTGGTCCATCAGTCGAGCAAAAGCAGCATAGGACCAGATTGAGGAAAGTGTATTGTGAACATTGGCAGCGGAATAGAGGATAACATCAAGAGGTTCGGCGAATACGAGGCCCTCTATTTCGAGGGAAGACGGTACACAAACGTTGAGATAAACCGTAGCGCCAACCTGCTGGGGAATGCGCTCAAAGGACTGGGCGTAAACAAAGGAGACAGAGTTGCGGTACAGATGCCCAACAGCCCGGCGGTGCTTTCTGCCTTTCCCGCCATATACAAGATAGGTGCTGCTGTCGTTCCCTTGAATCCCCTGCTCAGGCCCGACGAAGCCGCCTATATATATCGAGATTGTGGTGCCAAGGTTATCCTCACCAGCCCGGATTTCGTCGGCCGGGTACTGGAGGCACAGAAGCATACTCCCAACCTGAAACATGTAATTCTTACGGATCGCGATGACGTCTCTGGGACTATTCCGTACTCCGATATTATGTCAAGTACTTCCGATGAATTGGCTATTGCGCAGACTGATAACGACGATGTTGCCGCTTTGATGTACACCGCCGGTACGACAGGACCACCGAAAGGTGTGATACACACACATTACTCGCTGTATATCAACGCGCTGTTCTTCTACGAATACATTCTGGTGCACCGGCCAACGACTCTGCAACTGAATAGCTACACGCTTAATCCCAAGACACTGCAATTCAATGAGGTGAGTCAGCAGGTTTCAGGCGCAAATCGAGCGATGGTCAGCCTGGGAGTGCTCCCCTTGTCACACTCGTATGGCATTGCCTTCAGCAACACCAGCAACTTCGTAGGCGGGAAAACGATTCTGCTGCGCTGGTGGAATGTCGAGGAGGCGCTGAAAGCCATCCAGACATTCCGTGTCACTCAAATGGCGGCAGTCCCCACCATGTACATCCAGATGCTGGACTTCCCCGAGTTGGACGAATACGATCTAAGTTCGCTAAACGACTGTCAGTGCGGAGGTGCAGCACTGCCCGTAGAAATCGCCCTAAGGTGGAAGGAGAAGGTGGGGGTGGATATTCGAGAAGGGTGGGGTTTGACCGAATCGGGAGCCACCACTACAGGACAACCGGGTGATCTCCCGCCTAAATATGGCTCCATTGGCAAGTGCCTGTTGAAATGCAATACTATAGAAGTCTTCGATGAGAAGGGCCAGGACCTTCCACCGGGTCAGCAAGGCGAGCTAGTGGTCAAGGGACCCACGGTGATGAAAGGCTATTGGAACCAGCCCGAGGAGACTGCCAAGACTATCAAGGACGGCTGGCTTCATACCGGCGACCTGGGATATGTGGACCAGCAAGGCTACTTCTATGTCACCGGCCGCAAGAAGGACATCATCATCAGAGGCGGAGAAAACGTGTCGCCGGTGGAAGTAGAGGGTGTACTCCTGAGGCATCCGGCGGTCGCGGAGGCAGGAGTCGTAGGTATCCCAGACTCTACGTACGGAGAGGAAATAAAGGCTTTCGTCGTCGTGAGGCGGGACAAATGCGTGAACGAAGAGGAACTAATCGCATTCTGCAAGGACTGCCTGCCTACCTTCAAGCTACCCAAGAAGGTGCAATTTGCGGAATCCTTGCCCAGGAACCTTCTAGGCAAGGTATTGAGGGCTGAATTACGCAAGCTCGGTTGAGTTCGAGCGGCGTGCAGATGATGGAAAGGAGGGCTATGCCGTTGCCTGAACTGAGATTCGACAAGACAAAATGCGCCAGCTGCAAAGCCGTCAGCTGCCTCGTCAAGTGCCAGTACATGGATTTCAAGGACAAACACAAGGCGAAGCAGGAGTGGCAGAAGGTAATCCATGGTGAGAACTTATCCGTCCTCACGGCCTGCACCACATGCTATGCCTGCGAAGAATACTGCCCATTCGGCAATCATCCGTTCTATTTGATTGTCGAGCAGCAGGAGGCCAAAGGCATACTGCCTGCGCCGAGGCCGACGGTCACGATGTGGGTAAATCAGTGTCAACCGGTAGGGAGATTCAGGGTGGGCAAAGTCGAGGAACGAGCACTGTCGTACTGCTTCCTGCCCCAATTCAATACGCTGGTCAAGGGTCGGCTCTTCGATGGCATTGCCTGGTCCGTGATTTTCGGACAGGAGTTCTTCTGCAACGCGGTTTATCTGCACTACGCGAAATTGTCCGTAATCAAGGAGAGACTGCCCACGATAATCGAGAATATCAAGAACCAGGGAATCAAGGAGCTCGTGTGCCTCCACGACGAATGCTACGGCACCTTCACCTCACTGGCGTCTGCCTACGGGATAGATGTGTCCTTCACGCCTGTTCATTACTACGAGTACCTCTATGGCAGGCTGAAGGAGCTCAAAGAGCAGATAAGGCCCCTGAATATCAAGGCCGCCTACCAGCGGAACTGCTCGGCGCGGCTGAGCCCACAGACAGACCACTATGTGGATGATATATTCCAGTTGCTTGGCGTGGAGCGAGTCAAACGGGAGTATGACGGGGAAAACGCTCTGTGCTGTGCCGAGATTCTCAGGATGGCGAGTGGGCCGGCGCTGGCCGACGACGTTCAGATGCGCAACATAGACGATATGGTGAAGTTCGGGGCTGAATACTGCGTCTTTAATTGCCCGGCTTGCTGGGACTCGCTCGCCCATAAGGTTGTCAAGCAGGGCATAAAGCCCGTACACATGATTGACCTGTGCAAGCTCGCCATAGGCGAGGAACAGAGTTTGAGGCTAGCTGAATTAGTTGGGGAGGTATGAATCATGATGACCACAAGTGCGCTGTACGATTCGCTGGTTAAGATAGTCAGCAAGGATTTCGTCTCCGATCGGAAGGAAGAGCGCTACTTCTACGCGCGGGATGGCGGGCTTATGCCCCCGCACGAGCCGGACTTCGTGGTGATGCCCAAAACAACGGAAGAGGTGCAGGAGATAGTGAAGCTGGCAAACAGGGAGAAGATACCGATCGTCCCCATAGGAGCAGGGTTAGCATTGACCGGTCTGGTAATCCCGCAGCGGGGAGGCATTGTGCTGGATATGAAGCGGATGGACAGAATCCTGGAGGTAAACGACAAAGCCAGATACGTCGTGGTTGAAGCCGGCGTTACGCACGGCATATTGAAAAGCTATCTGCAAAAGCACCATCCCGACTTACGCCACAGCATACCTGACGCCCCGCCGATAGCGACAATAGTGGCCAACGCCGTAATACACGGACAGGGGCGCCTGTCGCAGCAGCACGGTTTCAACTCCGACATGGTCTCCGGCCTGGAAGTTGTCCTGCCCACGGGAGAAGTCTGTCGTATCGGCTCGTGCTCGGTGTCTACCTACTGGTTCTCGAAGGGAGCTCCATTGCCGGACTTGTCCGGGCTCTTCCTAGGCTGGTTCGGCACTACCGGCGTAATCACCCGGCTGGGGCTGAAGCTCTATCCGTGCAAGAAAATGAGGGACGTCATGCTTTTCCTCACAGACAGGGCCGAGCTCGTGCCGGACATTATGCTGAGGCTCAGCCACACTGAGATGGTAGAAGACGTGGTGACCTCCGCTCAACCATTACCTTTGAGATTTCAGGGGACGTTCTGGATAATGGCCTATATAACCGGCGATTCGGATGAAGAGCTCGAATTCAAGCGCAAAATGGTGTGGGATGCCCTGTGGGAGCATTTCGAGAACCGGGATGTAGGCTTTTTGAGCACGTCCCCGGATATGAAGGCACCGTTGATGTCAATGCCCTCAAAAGACACGTGCAGATTTGCCGATGTGTCCAAAGGCGGAGGATTTCAATATGCCGGGCCCATCACTCCCATCGAGAAGTTCCCGGCCTTCGTCAGAAAACTCGAGGAAGTCGCCGCAAAATACAGCGTTTTCTACGCATCCTCGACTCGGCTTATCGGCCCCGGCCATTGCATGATGTTTTCCTTCTCTTTTTCCTTCAACAGAGCTAATGCTGACGAAATGGGTAGAGCCAAGCAGGCCCTGGATGAATGCAGCAAATTCGCCCTGGAGGAAGGTGGCGTGCTCTGGAAGGCGGACATTTACGAACAGAAGCTGCTGATGGATAAGATGGATCCAAATACGCTCGACCTTATGAAGAAGATAAAACAGCTTCTGGACCCCAATGGAATCATGAACCCAGGTAATTGGGAGGTAGAATAATGCAGGACTATGCCAGCCAGATCCACAGGTGTTTCAGGTGCGGGTACTGCAAGTTTCCCACAGATTATTCCAGCTTCAATTGCCCTTCCTATAGAAGGTTCAGATTTGATAGTTACTCCACGGGTGGGCGACTCTGGCTCGTCTATGCCTGGCTGAAGGGCGAGATCGAATGGTCAGAGCACCTGGCCGAAGTGCTTTACGCCTGCACGACCTGCAAGAATTGCACTGAGCAATGTCCCATGAAGTTTGCCCCCGACATAGTTGACTGGATTGTTGGAGCCAGGAGCGATATGGTCGAGAAGGGGAAGATACCGCCGCGCGTAGGGCACTTTCTTGAAGCTGTCTACGGCTATGGAAATCCTTTTAAGCAGCTCAGAAGCGACAGGGCTGCCTGGGCCAATGGTACAAAGAAGTACGCGGCAGGAGATGAATACCTCCTCTATGTGGGATGCCTGGGCTCATACGATGAAAACGCGCAGAAAACCACCAGAGCCCTGGTAGATATACTAAACGCCTCGGGAGTATCTTTCGGGATACTGGGTGAGGAAGAAGAGTGCTGCGGCAACGAGGTACACATGCTGGGTGAGGAAGGACTGTTCCAAGATCTGATGGAGAAGAACAGTCAGAAGTTCAAAGAGCTTGGCGTCAGTAAGGTGATCACGCTTTGCCCGCACGGTTACAACACCATGAAGAACATGTACCCAGCGTCCGGCGGGAACTTCGAGGTATATCATTACACCCAAGTCGTGAATGATTTGACTAGACAGAATAAGATAAGGCCTTCACAAGCTAAAGCAAAGGTTACTTATCACGACCCCTGTTTCCTGGGACGCTACAACAAT